>ENA-OQDD01000100-OQDD01000100.1-human-gut-metagenome-genome-assembly--contig:-NODE-100-length-33370-cov-1.772734_pt1 | contig 33370 bp, 46 predicted proteins | sample MGYA00242507_ERZ504598 | MGnify/ENA primary metagenome ERZ504598 (study PRJEB26092, sample SAMD00036318) | human gut metagenome | host: Homo sapiens | study: EMG produced TPA metagenomics assembly of...
TTCCAAGAAGTTACTCCTATTATAACAGAAATAAGCGTTTTGAGCTTATAAAACTCTTAGAAAATCAAGAACTTTTAAATGAGTGTGGAATTTACTTCTGCACTGGAATTTACTTTTTCAAGTTAGCAAATTATATTTTAATTCAAAGTGGGTTGACAAATGCTGATGTATATAGTAACTTAACAAGTTGATAATTGCTGATGTGGCTCAGAGGTAGAGCACTTCCTTGGTAAGGAAGGGGTCACGGGTTCAATTCCCGTCATCAGCTTATTTAAAGAAATAGTTATTTTATATATTGAATGCCACAGACATAAAGCCTGTGGCATTCAATGTATATGAGGAAAAGCATATGCGACGTCAATTCTGTGCACATGAATAATTTTTAGTCGGAACTGAGTGTACCCCAACACATAGTTGAAATACAACAGCTCCTTTTGATGATATTATAGTAACACTTAATTGTGTCCTAAATATAGCCATGTGATAAATATTTTCTTAAATTCGGTAAATATTTACAAACAAACTCTTAATCCGGCAGAAATATTCTATATTTCAACAATATATTTCTCGTACGCATTGATAACAGTAGTTTCTCCCACCTTGTCAAGCCTGACAAACTGCCTGCCGTAACTCATATGAACATGTCCATGCACAAAATACCTTGCTTATACTGCTCAATAAGCCTGTTAAACACATCAAAGCCTGTATGACATGTATCCTCACCATCATGCAGTCCCTTTGCCGGCGAATGGGTGACAAGCACATCAAAGCCGTTTTTACGTTTAAGCTTCCACCACAGCTTCTTAACACGCTTTGTCATCTCCTTCTGAGTATACTGATTTTCTCCCGGTTTATAACGGTTTGAGCCTCCCAGGCCAAGAAACCGTACACCCTCATATTCGTAAATCTCATCCTCAATGCATATGCAGCCTTCCGGCGGCTTTACATTGTATTTGTCATCGTGATTGCCATGCACATACAAAAGAGGGACTCCAACCATCGTTGTCAGAAAGGACAGATAGCTCGGGTTTAAGTCTCCACATGATACAATAATATCAATTCCTTTAAAATCCTCTTTCTTAAAGTATTCCCAGTACATTTTCGACTCTTCATCAGCTAAGAATAGTATCTTCATTACAGTTTATTTCCCTCTACACCCTTTAGTTCAACCACCATCTTTGCATTGTCAACAAACTCACTCATAGGCGGAATACTACCTACAACATTATCTACAAGCCAGTCCATTTTCATGATATCAGACGGTTTCATCTCGTGCTCACCTTTGTTTTTAAGCTCGCCCTTCTGGTCATATATATGTCCAAAGAACGGCACAACCTCACCCTTTGTGATATCGCTCTTTAAATGATCCGCAAGCCTTTTCACTCCATAAGGTACATGCTTTGAACAAATCAGGTCAATAACACCGGCAGACATGCCCACCAGTAATTAAGTGCCTTAACCTGCTCCTGTCCTTCAGCCTTGTAGGAGCCCGCCAGTACGCTCTGCAAAAGCTTCTCATAAAATACTCCCCAGTTCCATATAGGCATGGCGAGATTTAATGTCTGATCACCCTGTATCTTGTACAGACCAAAGTATCTCGATGCATCATTCGGAGTAATAATGTCTTGATCTGATACATAATGCAAATCATTTTCCGTCAGAAATTTATCCCTGTCATAGTCCTTGGTCTTTGACCATGCCAGATACACCTTAGCCCTTGGATTTACGCTTGCCACTCCAAGTGCAAATGCGTTGATATTGGCAATCATGCCATATATCGGATAATCGGCAATATACGCAACCCTCTCATTGTCCGTGACAGCTCCTGCAATCATTCCCGCGAGAAACTTCGCCTCATACATACGTCCATAGTATGTTCTGATATAAGGATGAGGCGCATTCAGCGAACAGTTGAGTATGTAAACCTCCGGATGCGCAACTGCCACCTTTAGGCTGTTTGGCATCATCTGCGGTCCCACACAGAAAACTATATCGCACCTGCCTTTATGATATCCTCAAGCACCTGCTCCACATTGTTCTCATCTACACCTGCCACATATTCTGTCTCCAGCTTGTCAGAAAAGGTTTCATCAAGATACATACGCCCAAGCTCATGCGAATACAGCCACGCAGATGTTTTCGGCTCTCTCGGATATAAAAATACAACCTTGAGCTTCTTTTGGGTCTGAGGAATAAGATAGTTTAACAGACTCTTTTTTGTCTGTACCTTTTTCGGATCCAGCACCAGATTTATCTTGTGCTTTTCCCCTTCTGCTGCAAACTCCTTCCATGTATTGATGATGTTTTTGTTGTAATCATTCTCAGACATCTCAAGCATGGCATCCATGCCAAAGACCTCCATAAATACTGTAATAGCATCACCCAGCTTAATGTCCAGCCTGTCACCACCGCGGAAATTATAGACCTTTGAAAAATCAAACATTACCTTGGCAAATTTTTCCTTGGTCTCATCATCCCATCTGCCTCTTTTCCAACAAGCGAAAGAAGCTTATCAGCATTGCCCAGCTTCGTAAACTCCACCGAGCAAAGCCCCGTGATTTCATTGAACTTCATATACTCATAATAAAGCCTCACATCATAATCATCCGACAGCTTTGGAATCTTTCTGGTCACAATTGCAGGAATCGAAACGGCGTTGAAGTACTTGAGTACACTGACCCTCTTATTGCCCTCAAGCACATAATACCTGTTCATGTACTCAAATGCCTTGATTGGATCTCTGATTCCCTCATTCATCTGTGCATCTGACAGATTAGACCACTTCACTGCAAATTCGGTTTCCCAGTCCAATATCGGCATAAAATTTGCCGCAAATGAATATGTCCTGCCCATGGTGCTTGTTCCTACAACGAAATCCAAAGGCACCTGGACCAGCCCCATATTCTGCTCTGTCTTAATATCTGCCTCTGATAAGATTTCATCAAGTACTGGCAGATAGGGAAACTGTCCTTTAGCTATCCTTGCCCTGTATTCTTTTTTCCCAGTTTTAATGCTTCTGAATATTCTGCTTCACCCATATTGTAATCTCCTTATGAAACTATTTTAACATAAATTCAAAAAAATTAAACATTTCCTTTGATATTTTTAAAAACTCTGATATACCGGATGAGTTGTGTAACGGAACAGATATTGTCAAGGTGACTTTCAGGCTGACTGTTGGAGATTTAATAGACAATGAGGCAGTTGCAAAGTACAATGAGCTCAAGCTAGATAATATTTACATACAAAACAAGGTCTGTCAGTATAGCTGACAGACCTTGTTTTATTATATTTTTGTAACTGTTCAGTAACTTCACAGCTGCGCAAGACTCTCAATAGCCTTGTCATCAAGAATAACTTTTGCATGCTCCATAAGAAAAGCCCTTTTGTCAGCCCCTGCAATGATATCATCTGCATACTCATCTGCTATGACAGACATCTTTTCAAGCTCATGCTCATCATAGCCCGATAAATCCATGCTCATAAAGTACTCTCCCTCAAACTTAAAAGCTGTGAGAATGGCATTGGCAGTCCTTTAATCATCTTTGCAAATCTGACAGCCACATCAAATTTTTCAAAAATGAACATTACAACAGACACCATATCCTGCTTTTTTGCAGTTGTCCTGCCTTTTTTATTTTTCTCATTCTCTGCAGTCTCAGCCGGCAGCGAATTAAGCAGTCCATTAACGATATCTTTAAGATGCTCCATCATGCCCTCAGTAGCAGGATGTTCAGAAAATGTCAGAGAAAGCGTGTGATCCGCCAAAAATCTGCTCTCACAGTCTTGATTCCCGAATTAAAATCAGTTCCAAACTCTTCTGAAGCCATGTCAAATATCTGGTTCATGAATTCCTGGGTGCGCTCGCCATTGCTCATAATTTCATCCATTGTATATCCCAGATCATATATTTCTTCTTCTGAAATAACACATTTTATAGTGTGTTCACCTATTCTTGAAAACTCCATAACAAGCTTCACCTACTTTCTTTTTAGCTTTTGTCTGATACGGGATAGTGCATTGTCAATTGATTTGTCTGATTTTCCAAGCATACGCGCTATCGATGTATAATTATTTCCTTCCAGATACAATTGTAGCACTTTTTTCTCCATATTACTCAGTTTATTCCACAATTGTTCCTTAAATTCCTTAAATTTTTCCTTCTCTATGAGAAGCTGCTCAGGACTTGCAATATCATCTTGCAGTATTTCTTCAAACTCCGTACCATCACTGTCACTCTGCGAAAAGGATATATATGTGTTAAGTGGCATATGTTTCTTTCGGTTTGAAGCCTCAAGCGCCGAGCTAAGCTGCCTTGTGATGCATAGCTGTGCAAAGCTGTAGAAAGATGCTTCCTTGTCGCTCTTATAGTCTCTGACCGCTTTAAACAGGCCTATCATGCCTCCTGAATAAGGTCATCATTCTCACCGCCTATCAGGTAGAGTGCATTCGTCTTTTTACGCACAAGCGGCTTATACTTTTCCAATATATAGTCCATGATTTCATTGTTGTCACCATGGTCATTTTTGTCATTATGAATCCTCATAATAAGCTCTTCATCCGTATATGCGCTGTAATCTTCCACTATATGCTTCCTATTCTATAAATATACAATTCATAATATACACCACTCATCCGCGACATGCAATCTACTTTCCACTCTTAATTCTCTGTCTGACTATCTCATATGCAAGCACGCCTGTCGCAACCGATGCGTTCAGTGAGTCAATATCGCCCACCATAGGAATAGAAGCTGTCATATCACAGTTTTCCTTTACAAGCTTGCTGACTCCGTCACCCTCATTGCCTATTACAAGACCTATAGGACCTGTGAGGTTTAAGTCATACATGGTAGTGCCACCCATATCAGCACATACAAACCACATGCCCTTTTCCTTAAGCTCCTTTATGGTATTTGAGATATTGGTAACTTTGGCAACAGGTGTATAGTTTATCGCACCTGCAGACGTCTTTGCCACTGTAGGGGTAAGTCCACTGCACGCCTTTTTGGTATGATGATGCCATGTGCACCCGCCTGATTTGCGGTACGGATTATTGCGCCAAGATTGTGTGGATCCTCTATACCGTCAAGTATGATGATAAAAGGCGGCTCGCCCTTTCTTTCGGCATTTTCCAGTATGTCCGAAACCTCGGCATACTCATATGCTGCTGAAACTGCAATGACACCCTGATGCTTGCCTGTCTCAGACATCTGATCAAGTCTTTCCTTTGCAACATAGTTTATGATTGCATCATGCTTTCTGGCCTCTCTTGTGATTGACTTTATTGGTCCGTCCTGACAGCCGTCAAGCACAAAAAGCTTGTCTATTGTCTTTCCCGAACGGAAAGCCTCCAGCACAGCATTTCTGCCCTCTATATAATTCTCATGAAATTTTTCTTTATTGTTGTTATCCATATTTTCCTCTTATTTTGTGCTATATTTCAATTCCTAAAAGTTCCACTCCAAGCTTAGTGAGTGAAACAACCCTCTCAAAATCATCCTTCAGATAAAGATAGCCCATGACCGCCTCAAGCCCTGTAGCTTTCCTGTAATCAGCCATTGTAGCGTTTTTGCCATGGAAGGCGACTTGGCATTGCGGCCCCTGTGATACACATCACTCTCCTCCTCTGTCAGATGAGGTAAAAGTGCCTCTATCATGAGAGCCTGCGTATGCGCCTTTACTATATTACTTGTGTGCTTATGAAGCAGATTTGCCTTTGTATTGCCTTTTCCCACCACAACTGAGCGGATGACAATATCAAATATGCCATCACCGATATATGCAAGTGTAAGCGGCGAGTATGTCCTTATATCAACATCCTTTATTCCAAACTGTTCCTTAATATATGAGTCTATCTTCATACTATACAAGCTCCCATTTTACTCCCTCTCTGGTATCCTTTATGGCAACCCCCTTTGCCAGAAGCTCATCTCTTATGGCATCGGCTGTCGCAAAATCCTTTGCCTTTTTAGCGGCTGCACGCTCTGCAATTTTATCATTGATAAATGCCTCAAGCTCACTGTCTACAGATGACGATGCCTCAAGTAAGGCCTTTCCTGATTCCTAAGTCCCAGATCAAGTACCTGCTCAAAGTCATCGATAAGTGCAAGCTTTGTCCTGTCTGAGATATCAGCCTTAAGCACATCATACACTATGGTTATAGCCATTGATGTATTCAGATCATTTGAAACTGCATCAGTAAATTTCTTCTTAAAGTCAGCAAAAGCTGTCTCATCTATATCACCTTCATCCTTAAGCTCTGCCACACGCTTTGCAATCTTATTGTATGCCGCAACTGCATTGTCGAGCGCATCAAATGAAAACTCAAGAGGCTTTCTGTAGTGTGACTGTAAGCAGAAGAATCTGTAGGCAAGCGGATTGTAGCCCTTCTCCTGAAGCACCGAAACTGTGAGGATTGCACCTTCGACTTGCTCATCTTGCCGGCTCTGTCATTTAAGTGATTGACATGGAACCAGTACTTGCACCAGTCGTGTCCCAGATAGCTCTCTGACTGTGCAATCTCATTGGTGTGATGTGGGAAAATATTGTCCACACCGCCACAGTGGATATCCACGTACTCTCCAAGATGCTTCATGCTGATGCATGAACACTCTATATGCCAGCCCGGATATCCGACTCCCCATGGGCTGTCCCATTTAAGAGCCTGGTCCTCAAACTTAGACTGTGTAAACCAGAGTACGAAATCATTTTTATTCTTCTTGTTTACATCCTCCTCGACATCATCTCGCACTCCAACCTGAAGCTGTTCCTTCTCTACTGCTGAAGAGAACACAAAATAATCATCAAGCTTTGATGTATCGAAATATACATTGCCTCCTGCAAAATAGGCATAGCCCTTCTCGATAAGCACCTCCACCATATGGATAAACTCCGGAATACAGTTGGTTGCAGCTCTACGACATCAGGCATCCTGTTGTGTACAGCCGTGAAATCCTTGAAAAAGCGTCCGTGTACTCCTTTGCCACCTCCATGACGCTCTTGTGTTCACGCTTTGCGCCCTTTAGCATCTTGTCCTCTCCGGTATCTCCGTCGCTTGAGAGATGTCCCACATCAGTGATATTCATGACACGCTTTACATCATATCCCACATAGCGAAGTGCCTTCTCAAGCACATCCTCCATGATGTATGAGCGGATATTTCCGATATGTGCAAATGGTAAACTGTAGGTCCACATGTATACATGCCGATTTTGCCGTCAACACGCGGAACAACAGTATCAATCTGTCTTGTGAGTGTATTGTAAAACTTGAAATTGTTCTCCATTATTTATATCTCCTTTTGGATGATTTATAATTATCTTTTTATTTTAGCATGTTTTCCCTATATATTCAAATCAATCGGCCTGACAGCCACTGCAGCCGCTGCATCCGCCTCCGACCTGCACGCTTACCTCATAGAGACCTGTAAGTGAGCAGATTGCCTGTGATGCAATCCCCTCCTCGCGGCCTGTAAAACCAAGCCACTCCTCGGTCGTCGCCTTTATATTTACCTGCTCCTTTGCGATTTGCAGCGTATCAGCCACATTCTGCTCCATCTGCTCAATATACGGACGAAGCTTCGGCTTTTGTGCAATTACTGTCGCATCTATGTTTTCTATCACATAGCCTTTTTTTGCAATGAGGTCTCTCACATGCTCTAAAAGCTTAAGACTCGAAATACCCTCATATGCCGGGTCTGTATCCGGGAAATGCTTTCCGATATCGCCAAGTGCGCTGCACCCAAGAGTGCATCCATTATTGCATGCAACAGTACATCGGCATCCGAGTGGCCTAACAGCCCAAGTGTATGTGGAACCTTCACTCCTCCCAAAATCAAATCTCTGCCCTCAACAAGCTTGTGCACATCATAGCCCATTCCTACTCTCATATATCGTCTCTCTTTCTATCAGATACAACACCTCATGTTATTGTCAACTGTCATTGCTCTGTATTTTAGTTTTTAACTATAGTATACCTTATTTCTTCTGTTGCGCCAAGATATTATTTTCAGTAACTTTTTTCAAATAAAAGACCGCCCCGGACAAACCGGAGCGGTCTTTATTAAATGGGAATAGTCCATTAAATGTCTTATGCAAGTGCTGCAGTGATGATAGCCATTGAGTAAACCTCTCCTGCATTACATCCACGAGAAAGGTCATTGATTGGAGCATTGAGTCCAAGAAGGATTGGGCCGTATGCTTCGAAATTACCAAGTCTCTGTGCAATCTTGTATCCGATATTTCCTGCGTTGATGTCAGGGAAGATAAATGTATTTGCATGACCCGCAACCTCAGACTGTGGGCACTTTGTGCGAGCTACACGTGTGCAACTGCTGCGTCAAACTGGATTTCTCCCTCGATTGGAAGATTTGGATATTTTTCTCTTGCCTTGTGAGCTGCGTTTCTCATCTTGTCAACGTCCTCGCCCTTTCCTGAGCCAAGTGTTGAGTAGCTTAAGAATGCAACCTTTGGATCGATACCGAAGATCTTAGCACACTCTGCTGATTCTCCTGCGATTTCAACAAGCTCGTCCTCTGTAGGATGGATGTTTATAGCACAGTCGCTCATTGCAAGCACCTCATTCTCACCTGTTGCAGATGGACGAACAAGGATAAAGCATGAAGATACGATTGTGTTGCCAGGCTTTGTCTTGATAAGCTGTAATGCCGGACGAACTGTATCTGCTGTTGAGTATGTAGCTCCTCCGAGAAGTGAGTCTGCGATACCCATCTTTACAAGCATTGTTCCAAAGTAGTTAGCTGATGAAAGAATTCCCTTAGCCTGCTCCGGTGTAACACCCTTGCTCTTACGAAGCTCGCAGAATAATTCAACCATCTCATCCATACGGTCAAGTTCATAGGATCTATAATCTCTGCTCCACGGATATTGAAACCGCTCTTCTCAGCGCTTGCACTAATCTTCTCAGGATCTCCGACAAGGATAGGATGTAAGAAGTTGCTTGCAAGTAAACGCGAAGCTGCCTCAAGGATACGTGGATCCTCTCCCTCTGTGAATACGATTTTCTTTGGGTCTTTCTTTAATATTTCGATTAACTGACCAAATCCAAACATGATAATTTCTCCTTTATGTATATTATTTATTATTTAAAACTATATCTGGTTTCACACCACTGACTATAATATACTTATTTTCACGAATATCAATAATTGTTAAAAGGTTGTCAAGATGTTCGCAAAAAAATCCAATCCATGATATTTCATGGCACAATAAAAGGAACCGGATTAATATTTTCCGGTTCCTTTTATAATGATCACTATTTATTCGTTTAAGGAGTATTTATCATACAAAACCGTTTACTCTGCAAGTGCCTTAAATGCCTCATCAAGATCCTCAATTATATCATCCACATTCTCAGTTCCGATTGAAAGACGGATTGTGTTTGGCTTGATGCCCTGATCTAAGAGTTCTGCCTCATTGCACTCTGAGTGTGTGGTAGAAGCCGGATGTATAGCAAGTGACTTAACATCAGCTACGTTTGCAAGCAGTGAGAAAAGCTCAAGGTTGTCAATAAATTTCTGCGCTTCCTTTGCTCCACCCTTAATCTCGAATGTAAATATAGAGCCGCCTCCGTTAGGGAAGTATTTCTTGTAAAGTTCCTGCTGCTCTTTATCCTCTGAAATAGATGGATGATTAACCTTCTCTACGAGTGGCTGATCCTTTAAGTACTGAACTACCTTGAGTGCATTCTCCACATGACGCTCCACACGAAGCGAAAGTGTCTCAAGTCCCTGAAGGAAGATAAATGAATGAACAGGCGAAATTGTTGCTCCTGTATCACGAAGTAAAATTGCCCTGATATATGTCGCAAATGCTGCCGGTGCGCAATCCTTTGCAAAGCTTACTCCGTGGTATGATACGTTTGGCTCTACAAGCATGGCCATTTATCATTCTGTGTCCAGTCGAATTTACCGCTGTCAATTATAACTCCACCAATTGTTGTTCCGTGTCCACCGATGAACTTTGTTGCTGAGTGAACCACGATATCAGCACCGTACTCAATCGGACGGACAAGATATGGTGTAGCAAAGGTATTATCTACGATAAGTGGGATTCCTGCCTCATGAGCGATATTTGCAATTTTTTCGATATCTACTACCTCTGAGTTTGGATTTCCGAGTGTCTCGATTTCAATAGCTTTTGTGTTCTCTTTGATGGCAGCCTTGATTCCATCATAATCGAATGGATCTACGAATGTAGCCTCAATTCCGTAATCAGGAAGTGTGTGTGCCAAGAGATTGTATGTACCGCCGTAGATATTCTTTGCTGCAACGATATGGTCACCTGCGTGTGCTACTGCCTGGAAAGCATATGTGAGTGCTGCTGCTCCGGAACCAACAGCAAGTGCTGCCACGCCACCCTCGAGTGCTGCAATTCTTCTCTCGAATACATCCTCTGTAGGGTTTGTCAGTCTGCCATAGATATTTCCTGCATCTCTGAGTCCGAATCTGTCTGCCGCATGCTCACTGTTATGGAACACATATGATGAAGTAAGGTAGATTGGAACTGCTCTCGCATCTGTAACCGGATCAGGTGTTTCCTGTCCTACATGTAACTGTAATGTCTCAAATTTTAAATTTCTGTCTGCATAATGTTTCTTGCTCATATTAATATCCTCCTATTAATGATATGTTAATGTTATTTGTTTTTAATTTTAATTCCGGGATGCTGTTCCCTTGAACTAATCATATCATATCATCTTTCTAGGAAAAGTGTTAATACTTATAACTAAGAGCTTGCTATAAATATATTTTATAAGCAATTGTTTTCCAAAACATCAGAAAGCTCTCTAGTAGCTGCACCAACGTCCATGTTATTTACTGCATAATCACATATCTGGCGATTGCGTTTCTCTGCATCTATCGACAGAATACGAAGTGTCTTTTCTTCTATCGAGTAATCCTGCTCTATGATATCCCGGATTAAGAGCTCCTTATCACGCGCCACATACACTATAACAGTAGGAAAATGACGCTTCATTGCAATGGCACCGCACATGTCAAGCGGCATCACGACAAAGTGTCCCTTTGCAAGCACTGCCTCTATATCCTCCATTTTGGTGCCATACTGTATTCCGGCGTACCTTGTCTTTTCAAAGAAATCCTGTGCATTGAACTCCTCCTCCGTCAGGTACCTGTGCTTATCTCCGGGCTTGGTACAGTATGTTTTCGGATTCTCAAACTGCTCCATGGCGCACAGGCTGTCTGAGAGCGCTGTCTTTCCCGAGCCTGATGGTCCGACAAGCGCCACAACTGACGGATTCTTTATATTTTTATTTCTATATAATGACGCATTTATTATCTGCTCCACGAGATATACAAACTCTGTGATATTATTGACCGATAACAATCCTGTCATTTTTGAATTCCACGGCTTTCGCATGAGCACAGGATATGTGGCCGGTGTCTCAAGCACATTGTGTATGGCGTCATCTAAAATTATATCAAACTGCACGAGATTTTTGCATTGCCAAGTATGATATTTTCTGTCGGGAAATCAGGAAATGCCTCCATTATCTGGCTCGCCCTCACTCCCATGAAGCCCGGTGCCACCGCCGTGATAAAATATACCTCTCCGATATCCATGAGCTTTCTTATCATCCGCTTTGTCTCTTCTGTAGGCTTCTGCCTCTCGTAAAGTGTATTATCCCGGTAAAATTCCTTTATGACAGAGGCTCTGCCGGTATTCTCCCAGGAATCTATATCATCCAGCGCAAGAGGTGGGGTGATATTATATTTTTTGTTTGCCATATCTATGGCTATGCTGTTGAATGGGGCTGTCACATCATCCCAGTCAAGTCCTATTTTAGGTCTTATCATGCTTATCCCTTTCTATTTCGTAACTATTTATAACAAAAAGACCTGCAACAACTGCAAGTCTTAACAAGTAGCGAGGGAGAGACTCGAACTCTCAACCTCCCGGGTATGAACCGGACGCTCTAGCCAGTTGAGCCACCTCGCCATATTGATTGATATCCTTTAAAAGGATGGGACCTACAGGGCTCGAACCTGTGACCCTCTGCTTGTAAGGCAGATGCTCTCCCAGCTGAGCTAAGATCCCATGTCGTCAACCGATTGATTATTATATACAGTCGGCACCTTATTGTCAACAACTTTTTTTTATTTTATTAATTTTTAACTATTCAGAAGTCTCTCCACAAGCTTCACGCACTCTGCTGCATCCTTTGAATATCCGTCGGCTCCTATCTCGTCTGCAAAGCTTTGTGTAATGCAGGCTCCACCAATTACCACCTTACTCTTACAGCCCTTTTCCTTGCAGATTTCCACTACATCCTTCATGCGCATCATGGTGGTAGTCATAAGAGCTGACAGTCCGATAACTGCCGCGTTCGTCTCAATCGCCTTGTTGACAATATCCTCACAAGGCACATCCTTTCCCATATCAATCACGTTGTAACCATAGTTTTAAGCATAAGCACGACAAGATTCTTTCCTATATCATGAATATCACCCTCTACCGTTGCAATGACAAGAGTCGGCATATCATCACCTGAGTCCTTCTTTTCAAGTAACGGCTCCAGATGCTCTATAGCAAGCTTCATGGTATTTGCACTGCCGATAAGCTGTGGCAGGAAATACTTCTTCTGGTTGAAAAGCTCTCCTACCTCATTAATAGCCGGAATCAGGCTGTTATTAATAATCTCGTCAGGCTTTGCACCATCAGAAAGCATTTTCTTTACTTCATCAATTATACTGCCCTTGTTTCCCTTTAAGACAGCCTGAAATACCGCATCCTTACTGCCCGCTGCGCATGTGCCGTTTGAAGCAGACGCATCATTGTCCGACTTTTTCACAACAACAGTCTCATATTGGGCCTTTTCCTCCGCAAGCCTGCTCATGCGCTCAATGTAAGCAATATCGCTGTCAGGTCTGTCGAGCAGCATATCAGATGCAAATGCCGCATTCATCAAAAGCTCCTGTGATGGATTGGCAATAGCCATGGTGAGTCCCTTGCATATGGCCATTGTAAGAAACGCTGTGTTCACGTACATACGCTCAGGCAGTCCGAAGGATATATTTGAAAGTCCGCATATTGTAGGAAGCTTTTTCTCATCCTTGCAGTACGCAATGGTCTCATAGCACTCGATTGCGGCCTTTGGATTTGCACCAATTGTCGCAACAAGTCCATCCACCACGATATCCTCATGTGCCATTCCAAGCGAAAGCGCCTTGTCATAAATAGTATTTATAATCTGTTTTTTCTCCTCGACATCCTTCGGCAAACCTGCATCCGAAAGCGGTAAAAGTATGAACATTGCTCCGTATTTTGCCGCAAGAGGCAGAAGCTTTTCCATCTTCTCAGTCTCAAGAGAAATGGAATTGATTAGAGCTCTTCCCGGATAAATCTTAAGAGCCTCCTCTATTACCTCCACATAACTTGAATCAATACAAAGTGGACAGTCCACGGTAGATGAAACCTCATATATAACCGATTTCATCATCTCCTTCTCATCGATACCATTCATGCCCATATTGATATCAAGTATTCCCGCACCATTTGTCTCCTGCTCCATAGCCATCTGGCGCACCAGGTCAAGCTTTCCCTCACGAAGCTCAGCCTGCAGCTTTTTCTTGCCTGTAGGGTTGATTCTCTCTCCGACAACGGTAAAGTTGCCATCTAAGTCAATCTCTACATTCTTTCGTTCAGACGCAAGCACTCTTCTATGATGCTCAAGCGGCTTATGAACAGGCATTGACTTTACGGCCTCTGTGAGAGCACGTATATGCTCCGGTGTGGTGCCACAGCAGCCTCCGACAATGGATGCCCCCGCCTCCACAAGCCCTCTCATCGCATCGGCAAACATATCCGGAGTCATCTTGTATACAGTTTTACCATCCTCAAGCTCCGGAAGCCCTGCATTTGGCTTTGCAATAAGAGGCACTGTAGAGTACTCTGCCATTTTTTCAACCAGTGCTATCATCTCAGCAGGTCCCGTCGAGCAGTTCACACCGATTGCATCCACTCCAAGTGACTGCAGCACAACAACTGCTGTCTCAGGCGGTGTACCAAAAAGAGTCCTGCCATCCTCGTTGTAGGTGAGTGTCACCATAATAGGCAGGTCGCTTACCTCTTTTATAGCAAGTACTGCCGCTCTGCACTCCTGAAGACTCATCATTGTCTCAACCACAAAAACATCTGCGCCTGCCTCATCAAGAATCCTCGCCTGCTCCTTGTACACCTCCAAAAGCTCCTCAAACATCAGATCCCCGAGTGGAAAAAGCTGTCTGCCGGTCATCGTCATATCTGCTGCTACAAGTGCCCTATCCCGACAGCCTGCTTTGACAGGCCAACCAGTGTGGTATTTATCTCGTTAATTTTCTCCTGTAAACCATATTCTAAAAGCTTAATCCTGTTTCCTGTAAATGTAGGTGCATAAACAATATTCGTGCCGTTATCGACATAAGCCTTCTGCAAATCAAGAATCACCTGCGGATGCTCCATCACCCATTCCTCCGGACACACACCTACAGGCATGCCCGCTGCCATCAGGTTTGTACCGGTCGCTCCATCCAGGATAACTATGTTTTCTCTGATATATTTTCTGAATTCTTCTCTTGTCATTTCGTTTCCTTTTCTGTTTCAGCTGTTATTCACTCCACAGTGTAAAGTATTTCAAAGCAAAAGCTATGTGCTCTTCATCCTTGAAATTTGTGAAAATTTATATTATCATTGTAACCGATTTTAAAACACAAAAATCAATAGTCTATTCACCATAATATACTAAAACACTATATTTTTCAAACAAAAGAAAGGATTTCTTATGAAACTTATTGCTTTAGATCTTGACGGAACACTTTTCAACAACAAAAGTCAGATATCCAAGGAAAATATAAAAGCTATAAAAGAGGCAACTGCTGCCGGGATAAATGTGGTCATCTCCACCGGTCGTCCATTCGGAGGGCTGCCGTTTGAGGCAATTAAGGGCACCGGCATCCGCTACGCTATCACTGCAAACGGAAGTGCAATCTACGAAATTGACACCCAAAAATGTCTTTACGAAAACTGCCTTTCTGATAAGACAGCGTTTTCAATAATTGATTACCTGATGACAAAGCGCGTTCATATGGATGCCTTCATAAACGGCTGTGGCTATTCTCCATACAAGTGTCTCGAGGATGCAAAGGATCTCAAAATGCCTCCTTCTATTAAGGAATACATCATGACAACCAGAAAACGTGTAAACGATATCACTGAAATGATGCGCGAAAACAATTACCATATGCAGAAAATGACCATCAATTTCCCAAAGGATGCAGATGATAACTACTACTGCCGCGACGAAGTATTTGAGCATCTGAAAAAAATCCCTGAAATCACGCTCGTAAGCGGTGGCTACGGTAATCTGGAATTCACAAAAGCAGGCGTTGACAAAGGTGTGGCACTTCATAGGCTGGCTCAAATCCTGAATATAGCAGCTGATGAGACAATGGCTGTCGGTGACACCGAAAACGACATGGCTATCGTAAAAGCCGCACACATCGGCGTGGCCATGGGAAATGCAACCGATGAGCTTAAGGCACAGGCTGATTACGTCACCGACACAAACGAAAATGACGGCGTAGCCAAGCTATCCGCCACTTTATGGATTAATCTCACAAATTTAATATAACGATACCGGTCATATAAGAGTATAATAATTGTTTAGCGCAAAATAGCTGTTTAACACACAATAAATAATCATCTGTCATATATATCCAAAGAAGCACATATACTTCTAAGACAACATATGACAGGTGATTTTTTGATTGTAAAAAAATATTTATCCAATCCACTTGTGACCGGAACTATTTTCCTGACACTTGCCGGTACAACCAGTCGGTTTATGGGTTTTTTCTTTTCGCATATTTCTTAATAACGTCATGGGCTCAACAGGTCTTGGACTCTATCAGCTTGTGATTCCACTCATGTCCGTATGCATGTCACTCTGCTGCAACGGCTTTCAGACCGCTACATCAAAGCTTGTTGCCGAAAAGCCTCAAAACAGGCAGATTATACTCATTTGCGCAATAATTATGTCAGCCACCACTGCTCTTTTACTCACAATTATTATGCATTCCAATGCCAACTACATAAGCCTTTGTATTTTAAGTGAGCCACGCTGTACAGAGCTTGTCAAGGCGCTGTCCTTTTCAATTCTGCCCGCTGCTATCCATTCCTGCATAAACGGATACTATTATGGATTGAAAAAGCAGCCATCCCCGCTGCCACACAATTAATTGAGCAGACCGCGCGCATTGGCACCTGCTATCTGATATACGCAATACTATCTGACGGTGGCAGCTGCTTTAAGCCTGTATACTCTATATACGGCATCGTGGCAGGCGAAGCGAGTGCAACCGTCTTTTCCGTTATCACAATAAAAAAAGATTTCTCATACTTTAAAATATCCGTCAAGAGCCTGAAAACAACAGCCTATGGACTGGCTGCGCTTTTCATTCCTTTATCACTAAACTACATATTGGCAAGCTTTTCATCCTCCGCCGAAAATGTGCTTATCCCGAGAACTCTTAAGCTCTACGGACTATCACCGGCATTGGCCCTTGACATATTTGGAACCATTTCCGGTCTCACCCTTCCCGTGCTTTTATTTCCCGGTGTACTTTGCAGCTGTGCCTGCGTGATGCTTCTGCCATCTGTTTCTGAAGCGAATGCCGCCGGAAAGGATGCAAAAATCACTAAAACCATAAACTCCTGTGCCTTATTCGGACTATGCTTTGGTCTTATCTTTACATGCATATTCTATCTGCTGTCGAATTTTATAGGGGATTTTCTTTTTTCATCGAAGCTTTGTGGATATTTCCTTAGAAGACTGTGTTTTCTGTGCCCACTGATGCACATAAGCGGAATGCTCTGCAGCATACTGCACGGTCTGGGTAAAGCAAAGCAGGTGCTCTTTGTCAATCTGCTTACCTGTGCGATAAGAATTCTGATGATTATGCTTCTCGTACCCCACTATGGGATAGATGCATATCTGTGGGCTATGCTTGTGTCGCATGTGTTTATGACACTTGCTGTCGGGATTCTCACCTGCCACACAGCACACAAATAAAAAAAGCCTGCACATACTCCGGGCATACCGGAATATGTGCAGACTCATAAAAATACAGATTATACACGTGAAAGGTACTCACCTGTTCTTGTATCAATCTTGATAACATCATCTGTCTCAACAAAAAGTGGTACATAAACTGTAGCACCTGTCTCAACTGTAGCAGGCTTTGTAGCACCTGTTGCTGTATCACCCTTGAAGCCAGGCTCTGTCTCTGTAACAGTAAGCTCAACGAAAAGTGGTGGCTCAACTGCAAATACATTGCCCTTGTGTGAACAAACCTTACACATCTCGTTCTCTTTTACAAACTTGAGAGCATCGCCAACCTCATCCTTTGGTAAGTCAATCTGGTCATATGTCTCAACATCCATGAAATGATAGAAATCATCATCTGCATAAAGATACTGCATATCCTTACGATCAATGTGTGCTGTAGGGCATTTCTCTGTTGGACGGAATGTCTTCTCAACAACACCACCACTGATGATATTCTTTAACTTTGTACGTACAATGCTGCACCTTTTCCTGGTTTAACATGCTGAAATTCGATAATCTGATAGATGTTTCCCTCGAACTCGATAGTAACACCGTTTCTGAAATCTCCTGCTGAAATCATTAGTTACTTCCTCCTTAAATCGTGCGAGCCTAAGCTCTCTCATTCGTCCATTTTACAATAAAAAGCAATACATTTCAAGTATTTATTTTCTATTGTATGAATTTGTATTGGTTTTATATTAGTTTCTAGCCTCGATATCCGATATCATAGCTATTCTCTTTGCGTGTCTGCCGCCCTCAAACTCGGCTGTCAGATAAGCCTTTACGATATCCTTTGCAAGCTCAACACCTACAATCCTCTCACCAAAGGCTATGATATTGGCATTGTTGTGCTGTTTTACAAGGCGTGCTGTGGCTGTGTCTGAGCAAACTGCCGCACGGATTCCGTTGACCTTATTGGCTGCTATTGAGATACCTACACCGGTACCGCATATCAGTATTCCGCAGTCAAACTCGCCTGACGCCACTGCATTAGCCACCTTCTCACCATACTCCGGGTAATTGCAGCTCTCACTTGAATCTGTGCCGAAGTTGGTCACCTCGTGACCCATGCTCTCAACGTACTCCATTATTGTCTTTTTAAGCTCAACTGCTGCGTGATCGTTTCCGATTGCAATCTTCATAATATATATGCCTCCAAATTTTAAATTATTAGTTAAAAATTATTTATTTACTTTCTTTAAATGCCTCTTGTAGCATGCAATTACAGGCTTTTCAATAAAGCGCTTAAGCACAATCTGTATCTCCTCATGTGGGTCAATAGGTGCTACAAGTATTGATCTGATGCCCGTAAGATTAGCTCCGATGATATCTGTAAATATCTGATCTCCCACAAAAAGAGTGTTTTTCGTATCTGTGCCAAGCCTCTCCATCGCAGCACGATAGCCGGACGGCTTTGGCTTTCCTGCCTTGTAGATATACTTTATCCCAACCTGCTTAGCAAAGCTCTTCACACGCGGCTCTTTGTTGTTTGAGAGCACAAGGCACGAAAAACCAAGCTCCTTAAGGTGCTTAAACAAAGCAATCGCCCGCTCATCAGCAGGCGAACCATGAGTCACAAGGGTGTTGTCGATATCAAAAATAATGCCCCTGTAGCCCTCCTTATATAATTTATCAAAATCTATGCTGTATGTCGAGTCAATGTACTCTCCCGGGTATAAAAAACTCATAGTATAAAATTCTCTGTCTCCCTGTTAATCTGTTCATTCAAGGCTGCCTGCTGCATAACGATGCCATCCGCACTGCCAACAAAACGCTGATACTGCTGCAATACCTTATCCTTGTCTAAATCGGATACAGCCTTTGTGACATCAAGTGTGCTGATATCACTGTCAGCACCTTAAGCTCATAGCTCGCATTGGAATCATATGTATTTGCATAATCAAGCGAGGTAAAGCTCTGCCTTGCCCTTGCAGCCTCATAATCAGCCGTATCATCAGCAATGGATTGCTGTGAAGCTGTGTCATCCACTGCCTGCTTCGAACTCATAATCTGGCTGTTTCTAAGCTCGTTTACCCTTATGGAATTGTATGAATAAAAGCCTTCGCTCGGGCGAATACCGGAAATGTTCATACGCACCTTCCCATCATGTTTTAAATAAATCCTGCTGCCTAAACACTATTTGGTGTCAAGCATCTTTTTAAGCTCTGTCATAAATGTATTGACATCCTTAAACTCTCTGTAAACCGACGCAAACCTCACATATGCTACCGCATCAAGGTCCTTTAATCTGTCCATAATCAGCTCTCCGATGAGTGATGTAGAGATTTCCTTTTCCTCTCTGGCAAAGATTTCTATCTCGACTCATCTACAAGCTTTGAGATTGTATCTGCTGAAATCGGTCTCTTGTGACATGCAAGAAGCACGCCCTTTTCAATCTTGGAGCGGTCATACTGCTCTCTGTTGTTATCCTTTTTTATAACGATGAGTGGGATTGTCTCCACCTTCTCATATGTAGTGAAACGCTTGCCGCAATCATCGCACAGCCTTCTGCGCCTGATAGAGCTGTTGTCATCAGCCGGTCTTGAGTCTATTACCCTTGTGTTGTCACTACTGCAAAATGGACACTTCATGCTGTACCCTCCGTAGATATCATATAATATGAAGAAGCAAAATATCTTTGTTTCTCATTATAATACTTCAAATCATCATCTGTATTTAAAAAGACCTATACATATTTTAGTATATCTATACTAATTTTCATTGTCAATATGTTTTGTACTGATTTTGACTTTTTCAGCACTTTTTTGTTTTCAATGTCACTGAATAGTTTCCTTTTATACTATCATAACAGCTTACGCCGCATATCAGACTCACATATATTCACCAATATTATGTCGGTCCAATTTTCACAATTTTAACCCATGGAATACAATATTCGTAATCCCTGCAAAATATTCCCATATATTTTCCCGGTCCCGGCACGATAATCGCACAGATTTTGCCACAGACCGGGTCAAACTCAAGGTCACGCACATGCCCGATGTATCTGCCCTCTTCCACACTCACAACCTCTTTTTCGCATAAATCCAGAAAACGCATAAAACAGACCTCCCTTGGTCTATCTTATGCGTATCTTTTTGATTTTGTCTTATAAAAGCGTTTTATTCATAAAATTATACATTAAATCTGAAAAGAATTACATCTCCGTCCTTAACAACGTACTCTTTTCCTTCCATGCCTACGATACCCTTTTCTCTTGCGGCTGCAAGGCTTCCGTTGTCGAGAAGATCCTGATAGTTGACTACCTCCGCCTTGATGAAGCCACGCTCGAAATCAGTATGTATCTTGCCGGCTGCCTGTGGTGCCTTTGTACCTTTCTTTATAGTCCATGCACGGCACTCATCCTCTCCTGCTGTGAGGAAGGAAATAAGTCCGAGAAGTGAATAACTGGCTGCTACAAGCTTATCGAGACCGCTTGACTCAACACCTAAATCCTCAAGGTACTCCTTCTTTTCGTCCTCATCGAGATCTGCAAGCTCCTGCTCAATCTGTGCACAGATAACAAATACCTCTGCGCCCTCTTCCTTTGCCATTTCTCTTACCTTTGCAACATGCGGATTGCTTGCGCCGTCATCTGCGAGGTCGTCCTCTGATACGTTTGCTGCGTAGATGGTAGGCTTTGCTGTAAGGAGATTATATCCCTTGAACCAAAGCTGTGCATCCTCATCATCAGGCACTTCAAAGGTTCTGGCCATCTTTCCGTCCTCAAGATGAGCCTTTACTGCCTCAACAAGCTCAAGCTCCTTTGCAAGTGTCTTGTCCATTCTTGCCTGCTTTGCAATCTTTGCAATTCGCCTGTCAAGAATCTCAACATCCGAGAAAATAAGCTCAAGATTGATTGTCTCGATATCTCTTGCAGGATCTACAGAGCCATCTACATGGATAATGTTTGTATCCTCAAAGCAGCGCACTACGTGTACGATTGCATCTACCTCACGGATATTTGCAAGGAACTGGTTTCCAAGTCCCTCACCCTTACTGGCTCCCTTCACAAGACCTGCGATATCAACAAATTCGATTGTTGCAGGTGTAACCTTCTTTGTGTGATAGAGCTCTCCGAGCTTTACGATTCTCTCGTCAGGCACTGAAACAATACCTATGTTTGGGTCGATTGTAGCAAAAGGATAGTTTGCTGAAAGCGCTCCTGCCTTTGTGAGTGAGTTGAATAATGTAGACTTTCCGACGTTCGGAAGTCCGACGATGCCGAGTTTCATGGTATATATATCTCCTTTAAATTGATTTCATATGTATTTTGTGTATCGGATGTTTGTTGATACAACTATGTAGTGTACCACATTGCAAGAGATTTGTACATAACCTAATGTGCAGGAAGGTTTTCACATTTTATTATTCACTTACCATCTCATCACACTTAATCTGCTCGATATGTATGGCAAGGTAGCCTGTCTCATTGTCCAAAAACTCATGATTTAAGTCCTTTCCAAGCTCCTTACATATATCACCTGCCAGTGCGAATGACTCCGGATAATTTTTCTCGATAAACTGATTGAGATCAACCTTTAATTTTTCTCCGGTCGCGGCTCTTGATACCATGTGGCGGATATGGTTCATGAGGCGGTTGTAGGCCATAGTAGTGACATCTATGTGCTTTCCAATCTTTTCCTCTATAAATGTGGCGCATTTTCGAACTGCTGCCGCCATCTCCATGGCATCCGATACCTTTGAATTGTTTAAGGATGTATGAATATGAAGAGTAATGTAGCCGATCTCATCATCAATTATATCAATTTGTTTTTTATCCTTTAGTATATGGCGTATATTCTCAGCTATCTTGTACTCCCTATAAAACATCACACGGATGTCATCGTTTAAAGGATTGCTGATCTGTTCTTTGTTTTCCATACGCTTTACAGCAAATGCTATATGATCTGCCATAGGAAACAATATGCTTCTGTCTATATGACCAAACTCATGCTCTGCATTATCGAGCAGTGTGTTTGCAATCTCAAGATACTCCGGCTCAATGGATTTTACTATGTCCTTTGCCGGACCTCTGTCCCTTGTCTGGGTCAGCTCATACAGTGAATCCTCTTCCGTTGGCTCGACAGACTGTGTAATTTTCTTTCCAAAACCCACACCCTTTCCGACTATAAGATATTCTCTTGCGCTCTTGTCCTTTACCGCAAGCACTGTATTGTGATTTAAGACCTTTGTGATTCTGTACATATCATTCCCCTGACATTTATTAATGTACTCCTGATAATTTATACGAACTATTTATTATTAACATAACCGGACAATTCAATTATCATGAAGTGTGAATTACTTCTCGTAGGTGTCAACTGCGTAGAGAGGCTCTCCTGCCTTAATCGGTCCGTCTGTGATGAGACGGATTTTCTGATTATCTTTTAGCTCTGTGCAGATGACAGGAGTAGTAACTGATGGTGCGTTCGCCTTTAAGTAGTCAAGATCAAGCTTCATGAGCACATCGCCCTTATTAACATGGCATCCTGCCTCAACCTGTACGTCAAAGCCTTTACCCTCGAGCTTTACTGTATCAATTCCTACATGGATTATCATACCAATTCCTGAGTCGGTTGTAAATCCCAAAGCATGCTTTGTATCAAAAACGAATAAAACCGTTCCATCCTCAGGTGCTACAACTACCCCCTCCTCAGGTGTGACTACTGCTCCGTCACCCATCATTTGCCGGCGAAGGCCTCGTCCGGCGCTGTTGAGAGGTCTGCTGCTATTCCTGTCATCGGGCTTGAGATGATAACTGTGCTTGTCGGTTCTTTGGTGTCAGCAGCTTCCTGTGCTTTATCTGAAGCGGTGCTTGAATCTTCTGTTTTTGAATCAGTGGCCGAAGTTGCATTTTCGTTCTTTGCTTCATCTTCGCCTGCTGTATTATTTTCTGCTGCATCATCCTCGAAGTGTTCCTCTGTCACACTCGCAAGATAATCCTCCAGATCTGATTTTATCACTGTTACTCTTGGTCCATAGATAATCTGTACGCCCTGTCCCTTGTGCACGACTCCTGATGCTCCTGTTGATTTAAGAAGCCGCATCGTTTACCTTGTCAGGGTCAATTACTGTGATACGAAGCCTTGTTGCACAGCAGTCCACATCTGAGATATTGGCTTTGCCGCCGAGACCTCGTGATATAGTCTGCGAGAGCTCGTCTACAGCCGCTTTGTCGTCAGAAGTTTGTCCATCCTTGGCAGCTTTTCTTTCATTTACATCTGCCTTGGTGTAGAGCTTTGTCTCTGTATCGTCATCCTCACGGCCCGGAGTCTTGAAATCAAACTTCTTTATAAGGAAGCTGAAAATAAAGTAATACAGTAAGAAATATACTATTCCCACCGGAATCACGAGCATCCAGCTTGTCTTTTCATTACCCTGCAATATACCAAACAGGAAGAAATCAAGTAATCCTCCTGAGAAAGTAAGTCCTACAGCAATGTTTAAAATATGTGCTATCATGTATGCGCTTCCTGCCTGTTTTTTCTTTTCCGGCTTTGCACATTTATACATTGCAAGTGCTGCTCCCGGAAGACCGAAAATCATGAAAATGAACTCTCCCGAGAAATATCTTGTGGCATCGGCACTGAAATGTGCGATGTTTGCAGAGTCAGCAAGCTGTGCGAAGAAGATGTTCTGTCCACCCTCAACCATATGTCCAGCAACCTCCATCGTTCCACCGACTGCTGTCTGCCAGAACGGCATGTAAAATACATGGTGCAGTCCGAATGGAATAAGTGCTCTCTTTATGATACCAAAGAGAAGTGTTCCGAAATATCCTGTTCCTGTCACCACTCCGCCGAGTGCATAGATTCCGTTCTGCACAGTAGGCCAGATAAAATACATTAAGTTTCCTACAAAAAGATATACCACTGTTGATATGATAGGCACAAATCTTGTTCCACCGAAAAATGACAATGCATTCGGCAGCTCAATCTTGTAGAAACGGTTGTGCAGTGCTGCCACTCCAAGTCCTACGATAATTCCACCAACACGCCCATCTGCAGCGACTGGATACCGCATACTGATGTGATGGTTCCATCAAGCACATCCTTTGCAATACTTCCGTCTGCAAGGATTTTTCCGGAAATCTTGAGCATCGCATTGATTGATACATTCATAACAAAGTATGCTATGACTGCTGAAAGTGCTGACACCTCTTTTTCCTTCTTTGCCATTCCGATTGCTACTCCGACCGCAAAAATGAGCGGAAGGTTATCGAATATGGCACTTCCGACCGCATTCATGATTACAAGAAGTGCATGGAGTATAGTCTTATCTCCGAGCAGCCACTGTAAACCATAGGTCTCAATTGTTGTGGTGTTGGTGAATGAGCTTCCGAGTCCTAAAAGCAAGCCTGCTACCGGAAGGATTGCGATTGGAAGCATGAAGCTTCGTCCTACTCTCTGCAGGACACCAAAAATTTGTCTTTCATGAGCTTTTCCTCCTATAAATGCAGGGTATGTACCGATTTGCACCTATCATTCTTTTTTGCTCCAGCGACAAAAAGGAGGCACTTATCATACACTAACCCTGTTAAAGTTATGTACGACAAATGCCTCCCTAAAAGTAACACGTCTGCTTAAGTTTATATCACAGAAGCCTTATTATTTCAACACAATTTTCCTTACGAGTTTATTTTTTGTTAATCATGCTGTTTTTATACATATTTTTTTGTGAATTATGTCTAATGTCTTTTTTCTCCAGATGCCTCCATGTTTCCACTATCATAAAGCATTCTTCCCTGTGATGCCCTCTGATGAATACACAGCCTTTTGTATGATGCGCATGTACTCGTCCCAATGGATTCCGCAATAATCCGGTCCGCAGTATTTTTCCTTCAGGTTAGCCAGATAAAGCTCATCTGTCCTGTTTTTTGAAGGATGTCCCAGTCCTTTGTAGATGCGGTTGTTTATCATTATTGCTGCCCTGCTGTAACGGCCTTTTTTCACCCTTTTTGCAAGTCTTGCTTCCCACAAAATATTTCTTCGCCTTTTGATATAAACTATGACGGCTGTAAGTGCAGTCAGAAAAATCACACAGAGTGAGGTTTTTAAAATCACCGGTGGTATATGAAGTCTCGTTTTTGAGTTCTGAGCATCTGTACGTTTATCCGCACCTGACTGTGAACCATAAGCATTCTCACTTCCATCACCTGGCTCATATTTGGTTTGAGGCACTGTTTGCTGTAGTATCGTTTGCTGTGCCATCATTTTTACATCTGTATCTTCATTTTCTGCATCTTGATCTGCTGCATCTTCATATGCATTATCTTCATTTACCGCAGTATCATTCATATGCTCACTATCATTATAAGCAGCACCGGTGTTTGTTTTCTTTCCGTTGACACCAATATAGTCAAACGGATTCTCACCTGTCACATACTCAAAATATCCCGGTGTCATCTCCACCGGAATCCATCCGAAATCATCCAGATATATTTCAACCCAGGCATGCGACTGCGAATCCTTCACCTCACATATATCCTCATCATTTTCACCGGATTTGAAGCTGTCCTCCTTTGCACAGTATCCGCTTACATAACGGCATGGAACGCCCATCTGTCTGAGTATCATCGTGCCAGCCGATGCAAAATGCACACAAAAGCCCTGTCTGCTATTTGAGAGGAAATTTTCAACTACATCCTTACCGCCTGTGGAAGGAGGATTTTTGCTGTACTTAAAAGCCTTCGATGTCAGAAACTGCTGCACCAGCTGTGCTGCAGCAATCCTGTTGGCATCATTTTCTCTTATATAGCCTGTGTACATCATATTGCTTTGTGAGCTGTCCTGTCCTAAGAAGCAGCTTCGCATCTTTTGCAACAATTCCGTCACCGCCCTGCTTTTCAGTATAGTTTTCCATTACATATCATTGTATGCCACATAGAAATCATTGTTGACCTCAAGAGCTGCGTCCGGCTCAAGGATAGACATTTCCAGACTACCATCGAAAAAGCCTGGACACGCCGACACCTCGACAGTCTTTGTTCCTTATCCTTGTGATAAAAAAGTCTTCGTCAAAATCTATATCGCCCTTGGCATCTATACTGTACGGGTCGATACAGTACGGCAAATAGGTGTATTTGGTGGAAAGCTTCTTCATCGTGATTGTATACTTTTCGGTAGCCGGATTGGTCTCATCATCATAATAACCATCAAGCAGCGTGGCTAATCCGATTGTAGTCTGCCAGGCTGTCATCCTTGAAGCATCATGATACTCTTTTTCCATCCCGGAAAAATCAGACTTTTTAATCCATCTGCCATTTTCATAGGTATCACCGTAGAAGCTTCTCAGATAAATATTAGAAGGTACTCCTGCCTTTGCTTCTATCGTCATCACTGTTTTTTCACTGTAGCTAGGATAGTGATTACTAACCGTGCCATCCTGTAAATCAATTCCCACGCTGAAGAATGATTTTACGCTGCCCTCCAAATCCTTTTGAAAGGCAAGCATCTGTGGCTTTTTATCGGCAAGTGTATCAGCAAGAGGTTTAAATGAAAATACACATATGAAAAGTACTGCAGACACCGCCGCCATGTATAAAAACGCTGCCGCTATCCTTAAAGCCTCATTGCCCTGTGCACTGCCATTTGCATCATATCCTGCCACTGTGCGTGCGTTGCCATCTGCGATAAGACACCAGAGTGTACACAGTGTGAGCATAACGACCTCGCTGACACTTGGGCTTTTGCCTATGCACAGCTGTACCACAAGCATAAGCGTTGGAAATAATGTGAGCATGCGTCTTCTTTTAATTTGAACCGCCAGTGTCACCAGCAAAAGCATAACTATAAACGATACAAAGCCAACAAATGCCCCCGCAAAGGCTTTATCGCCCTTTGGACAGACAAATGAAGTGCCATAGTACACATTTATTATCTCAAGATACCTGCCTTTACATACAAAAGCCGTCTTTTATATGCTCTGCAGCCTGCCAGTTTGCAATAAACACTCCAAGCACAAATACAAGCAGCAGCCCCGTATTTATCGCATGGCGCACCCATTTTCTTGTGTCAAGCGATGTAAGCCTGTTTATAAAGCCGCTTATCACCGAAAAAATAAACAGCCACACATACACATAATATGGGCATCTCACATGTGAAACAGTCGTATTCACAACAGACACTGCACACACCGTAAGAAGTACTGCTGCAGCTGCATTGGCAAGTTCAGTAAGCAGGACACCAAGCACTGTAAATACATTATTATAATCAGGCTTTATCTCATTTGTATCAGATCTCTGCCATCTGCTTTTCCTAAATGACAATCTCGTTTTTTTCATCCGCTCTGCCAACTATCTCCTCTCCCCTTTTTATCTGAAGTCTTCCGTCCACACTAAGCAGACACACAAGCTTTTCTGCCCGGTACTTTTCCTCATACAAAAAAAGTGCATCATTTTTTGTATCCGGCTTTATTTTAAGAAAACTGTTCAAAAATATGTAAAAGCCCTCCTCGTCATCCACTCTGGCTCTCACAATATCGTTTATGGCGGTATCATACCACGCCACATAATGAGAGCATTTTTGATCCATAAGCGAAAAGGAAAGTGAGACAAGAAGCTTCATAAAAGCATCCGCCTGTCTGCCTTTCTTTATTCCCCTTAAATCTGCTACTATGGCCACCGCACATGCCTTTGGCAGGCTGTTCTCCTTTACCATCAGCTCATCAGTCCTTGCAGAAAGCTTCCAGTGCACACTCTGCAGCCTGTCACCGTTTTGAAACTCTCTGACATCAAACAGCTCCGACGGATCATATCCCGGTCTTAAATCATCATATATATCAGAATCCCCAAAGAAATTTCTTACTCTGTCCGTTATCCTCACAGGAATCTCATCAATCTGCGGCATCACCTCAACATTTGCATATTTTTTAACTCTTTTCGTGACATAAAAAAGCCTCGAAAAATCATATAGCTTTATCCTTACAAGCTCAAATTCATAATTGCCGCATAGGTTCACGCTGTACAAAAAATCACTGCCTCCTGACAGCCATTTTGTACTTTTTTCGCCGGATAAATTATTTTTCACCGTTACACGGTATTTTACACCATCGAAGCCTGCCTCCTTCAGCCGGCAGGAAAGACTCACCCTGATACTCTCGCCCTGTGTGGCGATAGCTATCGGAATATTTATAGCTGCCACTACCCGGTGCGCCTTTACAAGCAATGCTATAAATGTCAGCACCATAAACACACACATAAAGCAGCCAAGCAGTGCCAGCGCAGCATTACCGTATATCATCGACATATAAAAAACTATTGCCGCAGTAATTATTCCTATCAAAAAACTAATCACGATTACCTGCCTTTTTCACATAAGTTGTCGGCTGTTTAACAGCCTTTAGTATCTCATCTATCACTGAAAGCTCTGATACATGTGATACTCTCGCCTTGGTATTTAGCACGATTCTGTGCTTTGTCACATCCGCAAATACAGAAACCACATCAGATGGTATGACATAGCTTCGCCCACTCAGATACGCATATGCCTTTGCCATCCTAACACACGCAATCGTACCTCTCGGACTCACTCCAAGCTCAATATACGGACTTGTCCTTGTCGCATCAACCAGATCCACAATGTACGAGTAAATACTGTCATGTATAAACACCTGCTCAACCTCTCCCTGCATCTCAACAAGTCCCTGTGCATTCATAACAGGCTTTATCGTATACTCATCAGCTTCACACTTTTGCCCTTTGCGATATCCACCTCTGCATCATGTGAAGGATATCCCATGCTCATACATATCATAAACCTGTCAAGCTGTGACTCCGGCAACAGCTGTGTACCGGCGCTACCCTTTGGATTTTGAGTGGCCATCACTATAAACGCTCCGGGACCTTCCTGCTTGTTCCATCCACAGTGACATTTCCCTCCTCCATAACCTCCAGAAGCGCCGACTGTGTTTTGGGACTTGTTCTGTTAATCTCATCTGCCAGAAACAGATTACACATCACAGCGCCCTCGTGGTACACAAACATCTCCGGTCTGCTTCTGATACATCGAAAAGCCAAGTATATCAGCAGGCAGCACATCCGGAGTGAACTGTACTCTGTGATTCACAAGCGCCATCGCCCTTGAAAAGCTACTGCAAGCGTAGTCTTTCCCACTCCCGGCACATCCTCAAGCAGTATATGTCCACCTGCCAAAAAGGCAGCAAATGCCTTGATGATACAATCATCCTTGCCCTTTACTGCCTTTTTTACTTCGTCTATCACTAACTGTGCATTATTCATTTGTCTTATCCCCCGGTTAATCATTTTAAACTGCCGATGATCATCTTCATCATCTTATTCATAAATAGCTATATATATTTTACATATTTAGTATCAATATTTCAACTTTATCCCTTAAATTAAACAATTCTTAAACCGTATTAATCATCTCTGCTGCTACACTGTTCCGGTGATGACAAGTGTGCTCTCACCCGGTGTGACAACCCACGCTCCGGTTGTGCTATCCTGCGTGTAGGTTGCAGCCGGAACAGTGATTGCACCTGCCGTGCTCGAAAATGTGCCAGTCGCCTCATTGTAAGTGTAATCTGTAGCTGCAGTCCAGGCTGTGCCGTTTAATGCGGCTGTAAGATTGTTCAAAACCGGAGCAAATGTGTCTGTTATAACCACGCCTGTGGTATTGGTTGCCGCAACGCTTCCGTAGTTTTGAATCCTGAAGGTATAGGTCAGTGTACCGTTTTCCGTCACAGGAACAGGGCTTACTGACTTAGTAATTGCAAGATTTGGTGAAGCCTCGGCATTTACTGTCTCTGCTGCTGTGACCGGAGTGATTCCTGTGCCGCTTACTGTAGCGGTGTTTGTGACAGATGCCTCTGTGCCAAGAGGAGCATACTCATTTAACGCTGCCTCATAGATGACAGTTGCATTGCCACCTGCAGGGACATTTATGCCTGTTATGCTAAGAGGCGGTCCCTGGGTTACTGCAGGCGCTGCCTGAAGTGTGCCGTTTGTATAGTATTTTGCGGTGTTATTCACATAGGTTAATGGTACAAGAGTGTTGGTGTTAAAGGTATAAGCACCTAGATTGTCAGAAAGTGTCAGACCGTTTATTGCGGTATTTCCGGAGTTTACGATGCTCACCACATAGGTATTGTATCGTTTTGATTGTAGGTGTTTTTGACTGCTGTTTTCGTAGCAGAAAGCACCTCCAGTATTTCTCCGACTGCTATATTTGAATTGGCTATATTGTTGCCATAACGAAGCTGTGCCTGATTAGTAAATCGTGCCATATATTTTCCATCCTTTCATATATTCAGGTATGGTTTAATATATGACACAAATCTACAAATGCCACAGATTATTTACTGTCCTGTTTATTTTTCTCCACATCAGCCTTTTTGATAAGCTCCAGAAGCTTTTCAAGCTCCTCCTCATCCACGCCGGTGTAGCCTGAAAGCTCACTAAGGTCGGCTCGAAACCCTTATCGGATTTTAGTTTCTCCACTGCACGGTTTACCAATGAAACCTTTCCTACCACAGTATTCTCGCTCTCATCCTCACCGGTCTGCTCCCTGATACACTCTTTCATAGACTCCTCTATAGCATCCAAAAGCTCTTTTTCCACATCTATCTCATCCCCGCAGCCGCAGAGCTCAGTAAGGCACATGAAAAGTCCCATGTTTCCCTCCTGTACTACGTCCTCAAAGCCCTCTGATGTAACGGCAAGCTTCTTTGCATGGCAAGCACACTTTTGAGCCAGAAATTTGATATAGTGTGTATCACACTCTCATCACCTGCGAGCAGCTTTTTGTACATATCATCCTGCTCGGCCTTTGTGTAATCAGTATCTCTTCAAGCTCCTCAAGATACATCCTAAACATATGTGAATCCGGGATAAGGCTGTCCTCGTCTATATCAGGCTCAGCTTCATTATCCTGCTCAACCTTATTATTCTTTCCACCTGCTATGGCATCCATCGAATCTCCTTCTGAGTATATTACATTGTTTAATGCAGCATTTTCAGACGATTCATCCACATGTAATTCGTCCTGTGATTCATCCTCATAATCACCTGCACTCTCATTCTCCTGCTCATGTGGTGTGATGAGAAATTCAAATACCATATCCTCCTGCGCCTTATTAAGCTCCATATCCTTAAAATAAGACATGATTTCATCTCTGCCAATAGGCTCCGCTGATGTCCTGATAATCTCGGCCACGCTCTGCACTGTCTCTATAAAGGTATTCTGATCTAACATATTTTACACTCTCCTGTCTGATTTCCAAAAAATACGTAACTATATCAATCCCTGGATAAAAATAAACAAAATTAAAAGCGGCAGTATGAACTGAAAATACGGCTTAAGCTTCCTTGAAATCTTAAGTCCTGCTCCTGTATTTGCCTCATCTATATACTTATCAAAGCCCCAGCCCCACTTTGTCACACAAAAAAGCAGATAAACCAGTGAGCCAATCGGGAGAAGCAGATTGCTTACCATAAAGTCCTCGCTGTCAAGCACATCCCTGCCTCCTATGAGGTGCAGATTGCTCCACACATTGTATCCAAGTACACACGGCATACTTGCAATAAGTATTATCACACCATTTATTAGCGCAGCCTTGTTTCTGGACCAGCCAAACATATCAATGGCAAACGACATGATATTCTCAAATACCGCTATGACTGTTGAAAAGCTGGCAAATGTCATAAACATGAAGAAAAGACAGCCCCATATGCGGCCTCCCTGCATATTTACAAATACATTTGGCAAAGTGATAAAGATAAGGCTTGGTCCTGCGTCTACCTCCACCCCATAGCTGAAGCAAGCCGGGAAAATGATAAGGCCTGACATTATAGCTACAAATGTATCAAGAGCACATATTTTGGCACCCTCACCTGCAAGAGTGCAGTCCTTTCCCATATAGCTGCCGAATATCTCCATTGCGGCCACACCCAGACTCAGCGTAAAAAACGCCTGATTCATGGCTGCTGTTATTACATTCTTTATTCCAATTTCAGAGACCGCATCCAGATTTGGAACAAGATAGAATTTCACTCCTTCCAAAGCCCCTGAAAGTGTGATACTGTGCACCGCAAGGACAATGATAAGCAAGAGCAGAGCACTCATCATAAATTTACTGATTTTCTCGAGCCCATTCTGCAGACCACGGCTGCACACCAAAAAGCCAAGCACAACCGTAACTATCATCCAGAAAGCCATCTGCTTGGGGTCTGCAAGCATGTTTTCAAATGCAGCTGCCGTGTCATCAGTATTCATGCCTGATGTAAAATCTCCCTTTAGGAATTTAAAGAAATACGCAACCATCCAGCCTGAGACTGTTGTGTATACATCATGAGCATGTAGCAGCCAAGCATGGCTATCCATCCGTGAATATGCCATTTACTGCCCTCTTTCTCAAGAGCCTTGTAGCTCATCACAGCACTTTTCTGCTGGCTCGGCCTACAGCAAGCTCCATCGTAAGCACCGGAAGTCCCATGCATACCAGAAATATAAGGTAAAACAGTACAAAAATACCGCCACCGTTTTGACCTGTCACATACGGAAAACGCCATACATTGCCTATGCCTATAGCGCATCCTGCACTTACCAGTATAAATCCCAGACGTGATTTAAATGATTCTCTTTTCATATTTATATATCTCCTATTGTTATTGCGTTACGTTATCACCCTGCTGTGAGCATTGACTATTGCTTTGTGCTTTATTACTCTCCTCAAAGACCCGCAGCTCCTTTATTGCCTGTCCACCCATCAGATAGAGAATACCTGTATTGAATATAGTCATAAGGCCGATTCCTACATCTCCGAGATCCCAGACAAATGTGTATGCCGCGATACCGCCTACAAACAGCATAACAAGAGCCAGCACCTTGTACATGGTCTGTGAAATCCAGTTATCCCCAAACAGGTACGCAACATTACTCCTTGCATAAAAAAGTATACCAAGGAAGGTGGAAAAGCTGAATAAAAACAATGTGACTGCTATAAAAATAACTCCAAAATCTCCAAGATGATACCTCATAGCTGACTGTAATAAATCCATGCCCTCTTTCCCTGCCACTATATTCTCCGGTGCAGTTAGCATGATCATTGCCGTACAGCTGCAAATCACTATCGTATCTATAAATACACCGAGCGCCTGCGTCAGTCCTGCCTTTACAGGAGTATCGCACTCTGCCGCCGCTGCAGCGCATGGAGCTGAGCCTGAGCCTGCCTCATTTGAAAAAGACCTCTCTTTACACCGTTCATGAGCACCGCTCCAAAGC
>ENA-OQDD01000101-OQDD01000101.1-human-gut-metagenome-genome-assembly--contig:-NODE-101-length-33121-cov-1.970055_pt1 | contig 33121 bp, 36 predicted proteins | sample MGYA00242507_ERZ504598 | MGnify/ENA primary metagenome ERZ504598 (study PRJEB26092, sample SAMD00036318) | human gut metagenome | host: Homo sapiens | study: EMG produced TPA metagenomics assembly of...
CCCGGTTCCGGGGGAACTATGGAGGAGGGGATTTTCTTTGGCTGTGTTGTGATGTGCGTATGCTCTGCTGTGCTATATGTACCCGATGTCGCATTTTCGGGCTTAATGCTGCACTTTCGGCAGCGGACAGCACGCTTCCATTGGCAGACGGCACTCTCCCGGCGGCAGTCGGCGCGGCCTCGTCATCGCTCTGAGAATCATCCACCAGACAATAACGTGTGTCTATGGCGGAAGATTTCCGGCGCTTGGTACTGAACAGATACTGCCGCTGTATCTCGGCAGAAGTCAGGATGGCGTATTTGCCGAAAAGGGCGGCATTGAAAATGCCGTACTCCACAGCCAGGGCAAGAATGCGCTTCACGTCGGCAGCCGTCTTTTCATAGAGGCAGGCGGAAAGGTCTTCGTAGAAAAGCTCGTCGGCACACACGTAATAGCCTTCGTCGGCATAAATGCAGGAGAGGGCGCCCAGCAGAATGGCAAAGGAGCCGTCACCCTCACGTTTCACTGATGCGGCGCACCAGACGGTCGTGCATGAAGTCTGTGTTCAAGGGAAATAGTCAAGTCCCCGTTTTTTGATTCTGGACATGGTTTGATGATTAGGGGTTAGTGATTAGGGGGAGAGAGCGGCTTGTATCATTCTATATCACCTGCTTCGCATAGGCGTTTCCGCTTGCGGAGCACGCTTTCGCGCACTACCTTCAAAGCATTCAGAATAAGATACATACGAAGAGTACAGTCCGAAATTTCAGTGATGACCGGATAACGGAGGGGATTGCTTGCAGGAAGTGAGCGACGGTAGCGGGCGTTGCTCATCGCCCTACGGCATTCCTTGCAATAATTGTCGGGGGCAAGCGTACGCTTGTCTACATAAAAAGAATCAACGGGCAGTTCTCTGTGGCAACATCCACAGAAACGAACATTTTTTTCAATAATCTGTTCCATAACCATTTTTTGTTAAGAATTAGTACAATAATATTTTTTCGGCACGCCCCTGCCAAAGATGCTTGTAGGGGCTGTTTGCTGGAAGTATATATCCAGCGTATTCTATCTATACATCCAGCGCGTTGCATCTATACTTCCAACGCACCTCATCTATACATCCGGCAAGGCAGATGCCCATTTTTTCAAATTCGTAAGTATTTTTGCTAAATTCGGATGCTTCCGGATAAAAGACCAGATGTGTATTTTCCATAAATCCCTCCCTTTTATTTGCATTTATAAAACATGATATGTATTTTTGTCCCAACAAAGATAATACTGTTTTCATTTATAAAACAAACAAATCGGGAATTAAATTCTTAAATAAGACGTAAGACAGTATAAATGAGGAGATAATAGTTTCTGAATAATTTACACGTAAAAACTGAAGAATATGGCGAATGACAAAGACCCGGTATTTTGTGCGGCAGACATCATAAAACGTGCCAAACTGGCGAAAGAATTCAAGACAGACAGCGAACTTGCCGCCTTTCTGGGTATATCACGCTCCACACTGAGCAACTGGAACGCCCGCAACAGCATCGACTTCCCCCTGCTGCTGGGCAGCCTGGACGACGTGGACTACAACTGGCTGCTGACGGGAAAGGGCTCGCCTGCACATCATTCAAAATTCTGTGACAATGACTTGGTACAAGGTGAAGTGGAAATACTTCACACACCAAAAACAGCCGACCCTATGGACGACCGTAGCGTGACCCTCTATGACATCTCTGCCGCCGCCAACCTGAAGACACTGCTGGCTGACCGCCCGCAGTACGCCTTGGGGCGGATTGTAATTCCCAATATCCCTGTGTGCGACGGTGCCGTCTACGTCTCGGGCGACTCGATGTATCCCATCCTCAAGTCCGGCGACATCGTAGGCTTTAAGTCCATCCGCGACTTCACCGACGTCATCTACGGTGAAATGTATCTCTCTCCTTCGAACGGGGCGGCGACGAATACCTGGCAGTGAAATACGTCAACCACTCGGAACGGCCGGACTGCATCCGTCTGGTGAGCTACAACAACCACCACGACCCCATGGACCTGCCGCTGGCGGCAGTCAATGCAATGGCCATCGTGAAGTTCTCGATAAGGAAGAATATGATGATGTAGAGGGCGGCATTATCACCGGAAATTTCGTAAGAAAGCTCCTGGCAAGGATTGTTTAATAAGTAAACAGAGAAATTATACAAAAAAGCTTGTAATTTATTCTTTTATCTTATTTTTGCGATGCCATAGGCATAATAATAAGTATCCGGAAAAAACATGCTTATTCCATCCAATAGAACAAAGAGGGAGTGCATTCTTTCAAGGTTATGTTTTCTAGTGCTTTCAGTATGGGTGTCCCTACCTTCCGCAGCACAGAACAATCCCTACAAGATAGACGATGCACTCTACCCCATCTACCAGCGGGCTTCCAAGCAGGCACGCCAGCAGGAGGGGCTGCTGGTGGCCGACACTTTGTATCAACAGGCTCTGAAGCTCGGTGACAAAAAAGCACAATGCCTGGCATACATCATCCCCCTGCAGTTCTATATATCCCAAAAAGATGATAGCAAAATAGAAAAGGCATCCACTGACCTGAAAGAGATTTCACGTGCCAATAACTATCTGCAATATTATTATCACGCTTGGAGCAGCGAAATCATCTACTTCCTGAACCAACAACGCTCATTGCTCGCCTTGCAGAAAGCGGAAAAAATGAAAAAGCAAGCTTTTGCCGACAGATACCCTTACGGTATCTTCAGCTGTATCCGAACCATGGGCCATATCTACAAATCACGCGGAAACTTCGACCTCTCCGCCCAATACTATCAGGAAGCCTTGGACTATATGCTGAAGAATATGCCCGACCAGGATCCCAGCCAACTATACTCAAGCCTTGCCGAATATTACCGTAACACCCAAAAAGATTACGCCACCGCACTGGACTATTGCGAAAAAGCCTTGAAGAGCGCCAAAACAGAACGGAACATAGCCCAAGCCATGATAGAGAAATGCCTGATACTATTCCGGCAGGGGCGTATAGATGAATTCAACGACTGCTATAAAGAAGCCGTACAAATGGCAGACCGTTGCAAGCTCTCTGCCAACGTTTCCCTACTGATAGCCCACATCAGCAAGAACATACTGGACAAACAGTATGAGCAGGCCCATGCCCACGCTGACCAATTGTCCGAGAAAGGCTTGCAACAACATGCTTACATTTACGAATACGCCAAAGACTATCCCAATGCCATCAAATATCTGAAAAAATACCACCAGCAGTTGGATTCGACGAACAATCTCCTGCAACTGTCGGACATCGCCGAACTGAACACCCAAATAGGCGCCGAACGTCTGAAAATGGAAAACATACAGGCCACCTCGCGCTACCGCATCACTCTTTTCAGCATTGTCACCGGCTTTTTGCTGTTATCCCTGCTTTTCCTGATGCTCTACCTCCACCGCAAACGTAAAGTCAACCTCGAACTATGCCACAAGAACGAGGAACTTTCCGAAGCACGCGACCAAGCCGAAGCAGCCAACAAGGCAAAGAGCATCTTCCTGCAGAACATGAGTCACGAAATACGGACACCGCTCAACTCTATCGTGGGCTTCTCACAACTCATCACTTCCCCCGACGCGAACCTTTCCCAAGAGGAAAGGCAGGATTTCTGCCATCTCATACAGCACAATTCCGACCTCCTCCTTACACTGGTGGGGGACATCCTCAGCGCAGCCGAGTTGGAAAGCAACAGATACACCATGAAGATAGCGCCGCACAGTTGCAACAAGCTCTGCCGGGAAGCCATAACCACCGTTGAACACCGCAAGCCCGAAGGCGTGAAGCTCTACTACACCTCCGAAGTGGACGACTGCTACGAACTGAGCACCGACGGGCAACGTGTGTGCCAGATACTCATCAACTTCCTTACCAATGCAGAGAAACACACCACACAAGGCGAAATCCGCCTGCACTGCTCCCTCACAGAGCATCCCGGATACGTCACCTTCTCCGTCACCGATACCGGTACCGGCATTCCCCCGGAATACTCGGAAACCATCTTCGAACGCTTTGAAAAGGCCGACAACTTCGGGCAAGGCACCGGCCTGGGACTCAATATCTGTCGCCTCATCGCCGAACGGCTGAAAGGGAAAGTGCTGCTGGACAAGGAGTACAAGGAGGGGGCAAGGTTCGTGTTTATCCTGCCGATGAAAAAATCCATTTGAAGAGCAAGACCAAAACAACAAAGGCTGCCTCTTCTGCATCCTCCGAAACACCGGTATCTGCAGAAGGGCAGCCTTCTATATAAATAGCCGTAAAGCTATGCTGATTATAAACCGAATGCGGCTTTCACCTTGTCCACATAGTCCAACTTCTCCCAGGTGAAGAGTTCCACTTCAATGTCCTTGTTGCCTTCGTAGCGGCTCTTGAAGTGCTTGACGATGGTCTGCGGCTCGCGGCCCATGTGTCCGTAGGCGGCAGTCTCCTGATAGATGGGGTTGCGCAGTTTCAGGCGGTCTTCTATCGCCTTGGGGCGGAGGTCGAACAGCTCGTCAATTTTACGGGCAATCTCACCGTCGCTCATATTGACGTGGCTGCGGCCATAAGTATCTACGAAGATATTAATGGGGCGTGCCACACCGATAGCGTAACTTACCTGTACCAGCATTTCGTCGGCAACGCCGGCAGCCACCAGATTCTTGGCAATGTGGCGGGCTGCATAAGCTGCGCTGCGGTCTACCTTAGAGGGGTCCTTTCCGGAGAAAGCGCCGCCGCCATGGGCACCCTTGCCGCCGTAGGTATCTACGATAATCTTGCGTCCCGTCAGCCCGGTGTCACCGTGAGGACCACCGATTACGAACTTGCCCGTGGGGTTGACGTGTATGTGATATGGTCGTTGAACAGTGCCAGCACCTTTTCATGATGGATGGAAGCAATGACACGCGGCATCAGAATCTCGATTACATCCCGGCGGATTTGGGCGAGCATTTCCTCGTCGGCCTTCAGCTGGGCGGCATCACTGTCGTCGGCAGGCTGGACGAAGTCGTCGTGCTGGGTGGAAACTACGATGGTATCGATGCGTACGGGTGTGCCGTTGTCATCATATTCGATGGTCACCTGGCTCTTGGCGTCGGGACGGAGGTAGGTCATCACCTTGCCCTCGCGACGGACATCTGCCAGCACTTGCAGGATGCGGTGTGCAAGGTCCAGTGAAAGCGGCATGTAATTCTCCGTTTCGTTGGTGGCGTAACCGAACATCATTCCCTGGTCTCCGGCACCTTGTTCCATGGGGTCCTGTCGCTCCACGCCGCGGTTGATGTCGGGGCTCTGCTCGTGGATGGCGCTCAGCACGCCGCACGAATTGCTCTCGAACATATACTCGCCTTTGGTATAGCCGATTTTCTTGATTACTTCGCGTGCGATGAGAGGCATGTCAACGTACGCTTTGGTTTTCACTTCTCCAGCCAGCACTACCTGACCGGTAGTAACCAGAGTTTCGCAAGCTACTTTCGAACTGGGGTCGTAGGCCAACAGTTTGTCAAGCACAGCGTCCGATATTTGATCGGCCACTTTGTCGGGGTGTCCTTCAGACACCGATTCGGATGTGAATAAATATCCCATTTCAGTTGAGAATTGATAGTTGATAATTGATAATTCAACGAATGGCGGAAGGAGGTGTGTGGAGTAGATGCATCCGGCACACAAACGTGCCGTCAGAAAAGGATGTGTTTTAGCATTTTTTTCTGTGGTTGCAAGCTACTCAAATCTCTCCACATATCGTTTTTCGGGGGCAAAGATAGTGCAAACCGAACGCAGAACAAAATGAACTTGTTCATTTTTTATGCTGAAGTGCAGCCTATCTTCGCTTTCCGGAGGCAAAGATAAAAAAGAAATCTTGTATCTGCGCTACAGATAGCAGAGATTAACACTGATTTTGCAACAATTCCCCGATTGTCTTTCCCAATACCGGATGCACCACGCCTGAAGCAATCTCCGCCAACGGCTCCATCACGAAACGGCGTTCCTGCATCAGCGGATGAGGAAGTTTCAGTTCGGGAGTATCCAGCAAAACGGGAGTACCGTCATCGGCAAAACAGAGCAACAGGTCGATGTCTATCACACGGTCGCTATACACTGCATTGACAGACTTATGCGTACGCCCCATCTCCCGCTCGATTTCCTGCGTCGTTTGCAACACCTCCAAAGGCGCCAAAGCAGTGTCTACGCAGAGTGCGGCATTCAGAAAAGTATTATCGGAAGAAAAGCCCCACGGAGCAGTAGCATAAAAAGCAGATAGGGAAATCACTTCACCTATCTGCTTTCTTATCTTTTGGACGGCCATGCGGAGGTTCTGCTCCTTATCGCCGAGATTGGTACCAAGACTGAAATAAACAACCATAATTACCGGTCTGTAATCAGCATCGCATCTCCATACGTACCAAAGCGGTACTCTTCCTTCAATGCCACATTGTATGCCTCCATCACCTGCTCGTAACCGCCGAAAGCGGCAACAATCATCAGCAGGGTACTGAGCGGCATGTGGAAGTTGGATATCATGCATTGGCCACGGTAAAGTCGTACGGCGGGAAGATGAACTTGTTGGTCCAACCTCGTATTCCTTCAAATGTCCGTCGGTGCTGACGGTGCTCTCGATGGCACGCATCACGGTGGTACCTACGGCACAGACTTGGCGGTTCAGGTCTTTGGCATGGTTCACAATCCGCACGGCTTCCTCGTTCACAATCATCTGCTCGGAGTCTGTCTTGTGCTTGGTGAGGTCTTCCACATCAATGTCGCGGAAGTTACCCAAGCCGGCATGCAGGGTGATGTAGGCAAAGTCAATACCCTTGATTTCCATACGCTTCATCAGCTCGCGGCTGAAGTGCAGGCTGGCGGTAGGCGCTGTAACAGCTCCTTCGTTGCGTGCAAAATAGACTGGAAACGTTCGGCATCGTCCGGCTCTACGGGACGGTTGATGATGCTGTGGGGCAGCGGCGTTTCGCCCAGCGCATAGAGCGCCTTCTTGAACTCATCGTGCGGACCGTCGTAAAGGAAACGAAGCGTACGCCCACGCGAAGTGGTGTTGTCGATAACCTCAGCCACCATAGAGTCGTCGTCACCGAAGTAGAGCTTATTGCCGATACGTATTTTACGGGCAGGATCCACCAGTACATCCCACAACCGGAGCTCTTCGTTCAACTCACGCAACAAGAACACTTCAATACGCGCACCGGTCTTTTCCTTGTTACCGTACAAGCGGGCAGGGAAAACCTTGGTGTCGTTGAAGATAAACACATCTTTGTCATCAAAATAGTCCAGAACATCCTTGAACATCTTGTGCTCAATCTCACCCGTCTTACGGTGCAACACCAGCAGACGTGACTCGTCTCTGTACTTCGTGGGGTGCAAAGCTATCTTCTCTTCGGGAAGCTTGAATTTGAATTGCGACAGTTTCATAATTAGTTATGAGTTATAAGTTATTTATTATTTATATCAGTCTGTTTTAGTCATAAGAGGGTATGAGTTATCCGGCAGTATGCTACACTTCATAGCAAATAACTCATAACTTATAACTAAATATCTATCTCCTGCGCCTCTATCCACTCTTTAAAATCGAGGGGATTGAGGCAGTCTGCCAGCCGGACGTCGCCTACGCGGGTACGCTCCAGGGCGGTGAGGTGAGCGCCGCTCTGCAGGGCTTCGCCGATGTCACGTGCCAGGGCGCGGATATAGGTTCCTTTGCTGCATACTACGCGTACCTTTATCCACGGTTCGGCAATATCCAGCCCGTCGTCCAGCAGCTCTATCTCGTCGATGACGAGCAACTTGGGTTTCAGCTCTACCTCCTCTCCCTTGCGGGCAAGGTCGTAGGCACGTTTCCCGTTCACCATACATGCCGAGAAGGCGGGAGGCACTTGCTGTATCTCGCCGATGAACTTCTTCAGCGTCTCCTCCACCAGTCCGCGGGTGATGTGCTCCGTGGGATAGGTGGCATCTATCTCATGTTCCAGGTCGTAAGAGGGAGTGGTGGCACCCAACCGGATGGTGGCAACGTACTCCTTCGTGTGATACTGGAATTCCTCAATCCGTTTCGTGGCCTTGCCCGTACAGACTATCATCACCCCCGTAGCAAGCGGGTCGAGGTACCGGCATGGCCTACTTTCAACTTCTTCTCCTTTATCCGCCGGCAGATGTGGTAACGCGCATGTCCCACAACCTTGAACGATGTCCATCCCAGCGGTTTATTGAAATAGAGGACTTCTCCTTCTTTAAAATTCATTGGCCCTCTCCCCTAACCCCTCCCCGGTAGGGAGGGGGATAAAATGGTACAACTTAATATTTTTCTCTTATTGATTTCCGGAGTAATCAGTCTTTCCCCCACACAAGGAGGGGACTTTAGCTTAATATGAGCGTTATGACACCGGCTATCGCGCAATAGATGGCAAAATAAATCAGCTTGCCCTTCTTCACAATATTTATCATCCACTTGCAGGCCAGGCAGCCCGAAACAAAAGCAGCCAGGAAACCTACCACCAGCGAAAGCGCCGGAATATCCCCCGCAACCGCCTCACCTTTCATCATCTTCATCCCATCCAGCAGTGCCTCACCCAAGATGGGAGGCATCACCATCAGGAAAGAGAACTGTGCCAGCTTCGCCTTGTTGTCGCCCAGCAACAGACCGGTTGCAATGGTACTGCCCGAACGGGAAAGCCCCGGAAGCACCGCGCATGCTTGTGCAAGACCGATGATAAAGGCATCCTTCATGCTGATGTTCTCCTTCTGCTTCGGCTTATAATAATAGGAGAAAGACAGCAGCAGAGCTGTCAGCAGCAGGCAGCAGCCCACAACGACCAGTCCCGAACCGAAAATGGCCTCTACTTCGTCCTTGAAAAATACCCCCACAATGCCGATAGGTATCATGGATACCAGTATATTGATGACGTAACGTGTCTCCTCGTTCATCTGCACTTGAACAGTCCCTTGAAAATCCAGTCAATCTCTTTCCAGAGTATCACCAGCGTACTGAACACCGTAGCCACATGTACCACTATCGTAAAAGCAAGATTCTCCTCTCCCTCAATACCGAACAATGCCGAACCTATGGCGAGGTGTCCGCTACTGCTCACCGGCAGATATTCGGTCAGTCCTTGAATAAGCCCAAGGATAAGCGCTTCAAACCATTCCAATTTGTTTAAGTTTTTAAGTTCTTGAGTTGCCGGAGGGGCTGTCCGGAAGCTCTGTTACTACTTCTTTCTGATTATTTTTCAGACGCAGATAACGCAGATGACACGGATTTCTAATATTCCAATCTGCGTCATCTGTGTAATCCGCGTCTGAAAGTTTACTCCTCTGCACGACAGCTTTTAGGCTTGCGCAGCACGGCATATATCATGAACACAAACCCCAGCAGGCAAACTACCGGAGCCACCTTGATGCGTCTCACACTAAAAATGTCCGGCTCAAAGGTCGTCGGGGTAGACACGGGGCCGGTCATCAGAAGAAAACCAATGATAACCACCGCCATTCCGATGCCAAGCAGGATAAAATTGGTCTTATCAAAAGCGAATTTCTCTTTACTCATCTATACATTTACTATTTTACTATTTACAATTTACTATTTGGAGGCTGCGATAACAGTACTTTCTCTCTATGCACTTCAAGGCGTTAAATATAATACAGTGTGCTTGCCTTCATCCTCAGATATTTGTTGATGGAAAGCAAAGCGCACAGCCACGTAATAAGTACACCGAACACCAGCACGGCACCCGACACCAGCACCATCACCTCGGGCGTAATCACCTTGACCAACTCCGGTTCGTAGGACACCAGCCAATAGGCGGCTCCCCACAGAATGCTGTCGGCTATGAAAGCGGCCAGCACACCTATCCAGAAATTGCGCCGCAGAAACGGACGACGGATGAATGCCCAGCTTGCTCCCACCAGCTTCATGGTGTGGATAAGGAAACGCTTGGAATATATAGCCAGACGGATGGTGTTGTTTATCAGCGCAAAGGAGATAAACGTCAGTATCACAGCCAGCCCCAGCAGCATCAAGCTGATATTCCTTATATTATCGTTCACGGCATCTATCAAGTCTTTCTGGTAGAGCACTTCCTGGATATTGGTATTCTTTTTAATCAGTTTCTCTATTTTGGCGATGCTGTCCGAATTGGCATAGTCGGAATGCAGCTTGATTTCGATGGAGGCAGTGAAAGGATTGTAGCCGAGGAACTCTTGCGGGTCCGTACCCATCGCCTCAGTCTGCTCGCGGAGTGCCTGCTTCTTGGAAATGTATTCCGTCTGCTTCACAAAAGCCTCCTTGTCCAGCCTCTTCTGAAGCTTCAGGATGTCGCTCTCCTTCATGTCGTCACTGACAAGCACGGAGAAACTGATGTTCTCCTTGACGTACACGGAAAGATTATGAGCCGCGAGCACAAAGAATACAACCAGCCCCAACAGCAGTAACACCAGCGTCGTACTGATGCTGGACGTAATGAACTGCATGTCAAAATAGGATACCGAGTTATTCTTTCCTTTCATTATATCAATTATAAGTTACGAGTTACAAGCTACAAGTTATGTAAATCAGTCGCTATTAATCATTAATCCCTAATCCCTTTTCTCACCCTTTCTTCCTGAACACGTAAATCATGGAACTGCTGCGTTCCTTCTTCACCAACGCGCTGAACCAGGCCAGTGTACCGGTCACCATTCCCCGCAGGAAAGTACACGAGTGCCTCATGTGCTTTTCTGTCAGCATGGAGACGTAGAAGCATCGAACGGCATGGGATGCCGCTCTGCCATGATGAAACCATGCTTGGAACCGAATTGCTGGATGGTGCCGGTGTGAAGTGCCACAAATGGCGGGGCACATCGTAGGCAGCCCAGTAAGCCCCGTATTTCTTTGCGTCGAAGGAGGAGCAGTTGGGCACAGCTACAATCAGCACCCCCTTTCAGTCAGCAGGGAGTGCAGGGTTTCCCACGTTTCGTTGAGGGTTCCAGATGTTCCATGACATGCCATAGGGTGATGACGTCGAAACTGCCCGGTGCAAAATCTTTCAATGCCGTATGGGGTTTCACATCCAGATTGAAGTGTTCTTTGGCAAAGGCACGCGCCTGCGCACTCTTTTCCACAGCTTCCACCTGCCAGCCGCGACGCTGCATGGCATCGGCAAAGTAACCGGTCCCCGTACCCAAATCCAGCAGGCGGCCCTCCTTGCGGTGTGCTTCACGGAACACAAGGCGTGCCTTGCGTCCCAGCATATAGTTGCGCACCCAATGGTACACGGAGTTCATCGCCCCTTGCGGGTATCGGTATGTGAAATGTAATCAGGAGTTTCGTAGTAACGACCGATTTCAGCCTCCACGGGAAAGTCTTGCGTGAAAAGGAAACCGCAATCCCGGCAGCGGCACAAGTGGAACATTTCGCCCGAGGCATAATGGTCTACACATGTCAGGGCACGCTCCAAATGCGTTCCACCACATAACGGACAAGCTTTTATAGTGAGTTTATTCATCGAACGTTCTGCCAATAAGGAAGTGCAGCCCGAATGAAACAGACCACACCATACCTAAATTTGGTGCAAAATAACAAATAAAAAGTGATTTATAGGGTTTCCATTAAGGAGATTTAAGAAAACAAACACTTGCTCCGGCCAGCCGGCGGAACGAATGACCAACTGTTCGATATTAAGCGGACAACTGTCCGATAATGAACAGTTTTCGAAAGCATCTATTCATTGATTATCAACAACTTAAATCTTTGGCATGGGAATTGACTATAATTAGGCGAAGGCGTTTGAGAAAAAGATTAGTTGGAATGCAACTTTTTAATCGGGAACAACGTCTAAAAGAAACAGAGTAAGTAACAACAATTAAAAATAAAGATTATGAAAACTACAAATTTATTCAAGGCAGTCGCATTCGTAGCAATGACTATCGTAAGCATTATGAATACAGAAGTGAAAGCTCAGGAAAACAACTTCATCACCAATGAAGAAGTGAAAAACGAATTAGTAGTTGCCAAGACCATCTTTAAGCAAGACGGTGCACAACTTTACCGGCACATCCGTTATGAATACTCTTATGACGACCAGAAACGCCTGACCTGCAAGGAAGCCTCCAAGTGGACGGTGCAAAAGACAAATGGACACCTTACTTTAAGATGACATACCAATATGGCAATGATGAAATCACCATGTCCTACGCACGTTGGAACGAGTCTCACAAGGCTTATGACAAAGACATGAAGAAAAGTGTGTATGAATTGAACGATGAAAACATGCCGGTAGCTTACAAACTCTACAATCAGGACGCGCCAAAGTCCGAATTGACCCTGGTAAGCTACAACAAGACCGACTACGTAGCGAATATTCTGCCATGGCAGAATAAAATTTAAAGTTTATAATATGAAAAGCACGAGCCTCACGGCTCGTGCTTTTATTCTATATACCGGTGTCATCATACTGATGTCATCGAGACTTTTCTATCCCGTCAGCCGGCTACCTCTTCTCCTTTCAGCGTAGCCGAACTGGATTCGGTAACCTTCACCATCACAAAATCGCCCACACGGTGCGTGCCACGGTCAAACACCACCACACGGTTTTGTTCCGTACGGCCGAACAACTGGTCACGACTACGTTTGGAAACACCTTCCACCAGCACCTCGTACGTCTTGCCCACGCAACGGGCATTCGCCTCGGCAGAGAGACGGTTTTGCAAGGCGATGATTTCATTCAGACGGCGAATCTTCACCTCCTCGGGCACATCGTCCGGCAGATGCTTGGAAGCATGCGTACCGGGGCGTTCGCTGTACTTGAACATGAAGGCGGAATCGTATCCGCACTCCTCCATCAGCGAGAGGGAAAGCTGGTGGTCCTCCTCCGTCTCACTATGGAAACCGGAGAATATATCCGTAGATAAGCCACAATCGGGGATGATGCGGCGGATGGCTGCCACGCGGTCCATATACCACTCGCGGTCGTACTTGCGGTTCATCAGCTTCAGGATGCGGCTGCTCCCACTCTGTACCGGCAGGTGGATGTGCTTGCATACGTTGGGCATGTCGGCAATGACCTGGAGAGTTTCGTCGCTCATGTCTTTAGGGTGCGAGGTAGTGAAACGGATACGTACGCCCGGCGCTGCCTCTGCACGGTGCGCAGCAGCATTGGGAAAGTAATCGTCTCTCCGTCCGGCTTCTCGAAGCGGTAGGAATTGACGTTCTGTCCCAGCAGGGTGACTTCCTTATAACCCTTTGCCACAAGGTCGGCCACTTCATTGAGGATGCTTTCCACATCACGGCTGCGCTCGCGGCCACGGGTGTAGGGAACGATGCAGTAGGTACAGAAATTGTTGCACCCGCGCATAATGGACACGAAGCCGGAGATGTGGTTTCCGCAGATGCGCGAGGGAATGACATCCCGATAGGTCTCTGTGGTGGAAAGCTCCACGTTGATGGCTTTCTCACCGGCCTCTACCGAGGCAATCAGTTCGGCAGAGTAAGGTAGGCATCCGGCCCCACCACCAGGTCCACATGATGGTTGGTGATTAAGTCGTCCTTCACACGCTCTGCCATACAGCCCAGCACACCCACTATCAGGCCGCGTTTCTTCTTCTTGAGCGAGTGGAAGAACTCCAGACGGTTCAGAATCTTCTGCTCCGCATTGTCGCGGATGGAGCAGGTGTTCATAAACACTGCATCGGCTTCCTCCAGGGTGTCGGCCACCGAATATCCCGCCATCTGCATGACGGATGCAATCACTTCACTGTCGGCCACATTCATCTGGCAGCCGTAAGTCTCGATAAACAACTTCTTGTTGTCATCAGCAGTTGCAGATTTAAAGTCTGCTCCCGTTACTTTTTCCATAATCAGTTCGTTTAAAATCAGTTTATATCATAAGTTGGTATCTGTCATTCGGAGCGCAAAGATACTTCTTCCCTCCCAATAAACGGATGAAATGAAAGAAAAATGCCATTACAAGTTGTCAATCTGCGCCTTATCAGCTAATTTATGTTAAGAGAGCAAACATTTTCCGAGTGTTAATTTGGCATAGAGCAAATTAATTCACAAATTTGTGGAATGAAAGAAACATTAGATTTTTTCATAGTTAAGGTTTAGGTTAAAAAAATTAAGGGGAGCTGTGAAGCTGCCCTTTTTTATTACCAATTCCTTGGCTGTAATCAGATTAAATAATTAACTTTGCCCAAAAGCAAAGATAAGAGATAATTGCACTATCTTTGGGTGGAAAATCAAAAAGAATATGGAAGATGTCTTCAAGTTTCTGTTAGTTGCGGCTGTCATAGTAATCGGACTCGTCAAGCAGTTTAAGAAAGAAGCAAATAAAAATGCTGACAAGAGTCCCGACATACCTATGCCCGACGTTGACAACCCACTGCCCGAATACTGGGGCGGAGATACTTACGGAGCTTTATTCCCGAAGGCCCCAAGCCGGCAGAAAAGCCCAAGCCGGTATCCAAACCGTCTGCCAAATCCAAGCACACTTCCATAAAGGCTTCCCTCCTCCCGCATCCCGTCCGCAGGAATCCGATGAAGTAACGTCCGAATACGGCATCCACTCGGCAGAAGAAGCGAGGAAAGCCATCATCTGGTCAGAAATACTTCAACGGAAATATTAAAGACAGTCGATAATTGCAGAACCAATTACGAGCCCCTTCAGAATCTTTACACGAAAAAATAACTATTTATATTATGGCACTCAATTACATTTCGGCAGCAGAAGCTGCGAGCCTGATTAAACATGGCTACAACATCGGCTTGAGCGGATTTACTCCCGCAGGAACAGCCAAAGCCGTTACGGCTGAATTAGCAAAAATCGCGGAAGCAGAACATGCAAAAGGAAACCCGTTCCAGATAGGTATCTTCACCGGTGCTTCTACCGGAGACTCTTGCGACGGTGTGCTCTCGCGCGTCAAGGCCATCCGCTACCGCGCGCCCTACACCACCAACTCCGACTTCCGCAAAGCCGTGAACAATGGCGAAATAGCCTACAACGACATCCATCTCTCACAGATGGCGCAGGAAGTACGCTATGGTTTCATGGGAAAAGTAAACGTTGCCATCATCGAGGCATGCGAGGTTACTCCCGACGGTAAAATCTACCTGACGGCAGCCGGCGGTATCGCTCCGACTGTCTGCCGCCTGGCCGACCAGATTATCGTGGAACTGAATGCCGCCCACAGCAAGAACGCCATGGGCCTGCACGACGTCTACGAACCCCTCGACCCTCCTTACCGCCGCGAAATCCCCATCTACAAACCGAGTGACCGTATCGGCCTGCCCTACATCCAGGTAGACCCGAAAAGATTGTCGCGTAGTGGAGACCAACTGGCCGGACGAGGCACGTTCGTTTGCCGCCGCCGACCCGCTGACCGACAAAATCGGACAGAACGTGGCCGACTTCCTTGCCGCCGACATGAAACGCGGAATCATTCCGCCTACCTTCCTGCCGCTGCAATCCGGTGTGGGCAACATTGCCAATGCCGTATTGGGTGCTTTGGGACGTGACAAGACCATCCCCGCTTTTGAAATGTACACAGAAGTCATCCAGAACTCTGTTATCGGACTTATCCGCGAAGGCCGCGTGAAATTCGGCAGCGCCTGCTCACTGACCGTAACGAACGACTGTCTGGAAGGTATCTACCAGGATATGGACTTCTTCCGCGACAAACTGGTGCTCCGTCCGTCGGAAATCTCCAACAGCCCGGAAGTGGTGCGCCGGCTCGGTATCATCTCCATCAACACCGCCATCGAAGCCGACATCTACGGCAACGTGAACTCCACGCACATCGGCGGTACGAAGATGATGAACGGTATCGGTGGAAGCGGTGACTTCACCCGCAATGCCTATATCTCCATCTTCACCTGTCCGTCCGTTGCCAAGGAAGGTAAAATCTCGGCTATCGTGCCGATGGTTTCGCACATGGACCACACGGAGCATGACGTCAACATCATCATCACCGAACAAGGTGTGGCCGACCTCCGCGGCAAGAGTCCGAAAGAACGTGCACAAGCCATCATCGAAAACTGTGTTCATCCGGACTACAAGAACATTCTGTGGGATTACCTGAAACTGACTGACGGCAAGTCACAGACTCCCCCATGCCCTGCGCGCCGCACTGGCTATGCACGCTGAGCTGGCCAAAAGTGGAGACATGAAGAATGTAGACTGGGCACAGTATAAATAAACTGCTCCCTAAAAAGGCGGAGAAAAACCGCCCGAAAGATATACCGCGTTGCATGTATATTTCCGGTTTGCTGGATCTATATATGCAACGCGTTGCATATATAGATGGAACACGCTGCATCTATAGTTCCAACAACAAGCTATTTCAGTACCTACTACATCCCTGTATCAATTCCTGGCAAAACCTCCTTCTTACCGGTAAACTCACTATCTTTTGCTTCAGTTTCCTTTTCAGTTTCTTCAATCGATCTCTCACCGAGCCAACGCTTATCGTTCGCATTGAGTGAAAAACTGCAATAATTTGTCCAGAGAAATACTTGCCTCCATTTGATCCCTCCTATTCATTGAAAACGGGCTGCCTGGAATCACTTCCCGGACAGCCCTTCCTTCACATTTAAAGTGAAGATGCAGAGAGAGTAGTATGATGACACTCTATTCCTGACCTCCCCCTAACGCCTTGTAGAGGTTAATCAGGCTTTGTATTTCAGAAAATCGGTTTGCCGTCTGTGCCAGTTGAGCGTTGAGCAATGTCTGCCGGGCGGTAAGCACCTCCAGATAGGTGGTGTTGCCATGCTCCATCAGCAGGGAAGTGCTGCGGGCAGCTGTCTGCAAGGAAGCTACCTGCTTGTCCAGCAGTTCGCTTTTGGATAGGCTTGTCTGCCAGGCAGTCAAGGCATCGTTCACCTCGCTGCCTGCATTCAGCAATGTCTGCTGGAAGGCAAGGGAAGCCTCCTCCTGCTGGGCACGGGCTATGCGGTACTGTGCAATGACCTGCCCGCGGGCAAAGAGCGGCTGCGTCAGCGAACCCACTGCCGAAGCCAGGAACTTGCCGGGATTCACAATCATTGAACCGGCGGAATTGGTCCAGCCCGCACTCCCGCCCAGCGTGATGGAGGGATAGAAGGCAGAGCGCGCCGCATTGGTGCCGTAGAACGCCGCTTCCAGTGTCCGCTCAGCCGAGCGGACATCAGGACGGCAGGAAAGCATCTGAACAGGAATCCCTATAGAAAAGCCCACGGGGAACTGCTGCTCTGCCAGCACACCGCGCTCGTAATGACGGGGCGTCTCTGCCAGCAACAGCGCAAGGCTGTTCTCCACCTGGTTTATCTGTTCTTCCAAATCAAGCACGGAAGTCTGCACCTGATAGTACGTGGCCTCCATCTGCGACACGGCGGATTCGTTCGCCATGCCCGCATTCATCAGGGCACGGGTGGAAGCAACGGTTTCCCGCCACGTCTCTTCGGTCTGCCTGGAGATGGCAAGCTGCTGGTCCAGCATCAGCAGGTATAGTAAGTATTGGCTATCCCGGCAATGAGCTGGGTACGCACGGCCTGGCGATAGTCCTGACTCTGCGCATAGAGCGCCTTCGACTGTTTCTTGGCATTGCGCATGCGGCCGAAAACATCCAGCTCCCAACTGGCAGTAACGGGCAGCGAATAGGTCTGTGTGGCCTTGTGGCTGTCAAAGCTGCTCACCGTGCCCTGCGGCGCAAGGGCAAAGGAGGGCAGGAAGGCAAGCTTTGCGGACAGCAGGGTGGCTTCGGCCTCTTCCACGCGAAGCTGTGCCGACTGGTAGTCGGTATTGTTCTGCAACCCTTGTTCGATGAGTGCCTGCAGATGTGGGTCGGTGAAAAGCTCGTGCCAGTCCATGCCGCCCAGGCCAAGGTCCAGGCTGTCTTCGGGAGCCACCGGAGAACCGTCGGTGCTCTCCGTAAAAGTGGCTATTTCTTCCCCGTAGAGGCCGTCGGGGACCTCGGTAGCGGGTTTGTATTTGGTGTACACGCCGCAACTGCTGAACAGCAAACCGGCGGCGGACAATAGGATGATATGTTTCTTCATTGTTCCAATCTGTTTTTATTTTATTTTCCTCAATCTTTTGCCCGTTCTGCCTCACTCTTCTGCTTTTCAAGCAATACCTGCATATCGGCTTCTTCCTCCATTGGCGGACGAACCTTCTCCTGTAAGTACTCGAAGATGATGTAGAACACCGGAACGACGAAAAGCAGCGCTAGCGTTCCGATGAGCATGCCGCCTACTACGCCCGTACCCAGCGAAGAGTTACCGTTGGCGCCCGCACCACTCGAGAACATCAGCGGAAGCATACCGAATATCATCGTCAGCACCGTCATCAGGATAGGACGCAAACGGACCTGGGCGGCCGAATAAGCTGATTCCACAATGCCCATTCCCTTGCGGCGCCGCTCGATGGCATACTCCGTAATCAGGATGGCCGTCTTGGCGAGCAAGCCAATCAGCATAATCACACCCGTCTGCAAATAGATGTTGTTCTCCAATCCCAGAACCTTGGCAAAGAGGAATGAACCCATCAGCCCGAACGGTACGGAGAAGATGACCGCAAACGGTATCAGGAAACTCTCATAAAGACATGCCAGGATGAGATAGATAAGGAAGATACAGATGGCATAAATAAAGACAGTCTGCGCACCACCAGTATTGGCTTCCTCACGTGCCATACCTCCGTACTCGTAACCGTAGCCCAGCGGCAATGTCTGTTCTGCCACTTCCGCAATCACTTTCTGCACTTCACCGGACGAATATCCTTCCGCCGGATTCACATTAGCGGCGATAGCGCTGTACAGATTGAAACGGTTTGCCGTCTCCGGACCGAGCACCTTGTTCAACGTCACGAACTGGCTGACCGGAGCCATCTCCGTACCGTTGCGCACAAACATATTACCCAGTGCTTGTTCGTCCAGACGATATTCGGGCGATGCCTGCATCATGACGCGGTACACCTTACCAAACTGATTGTAGTTGGAAATATAGGCACCGCCGCAATAGCTGCCCAATGCGTCGAGCACCGCACCCGGCGAGATACCCGCACGCTTGCACTTGGCAGCATCCACATCTACCGATACCTGCGGGAAATTCATGGCATAAGAGGTATACGCCATAGCCACTTCGGGACGCTGGTTCAACGCACCCAGAAACTGTATCACTGCCTCGTAGAACGTAGCCATGTCACCACCCGTTCTGTCCTGTAGGTTCAGCTCCAGGGAGTTACCCATACCATAGCCCGGAATCATACCCGGCTGGAAGCTGAATATCTGTGCCTCCTTCACACCGTAGAACTGTGCATTGAGACGGGCCACCACAGCGTCGGACGTGTGTTCGCTCCCCTTCCGCTCGCCCCAGTCCTTCAGACGGATGATGATGGTACCGTAGGAAGTGCCCTGACCGGACATCAATCCGTATCCTGCCACCTTGGAATAGTGTTCTATCTCGGGAGTGTTTTTCAGGATGTCCTCCAGCTTGTTCATCACCTTCGTAGTTTCTTCCAGCGTGCTTCCCGGTGAGGTGCTGACGTTCACCATGATGACACCCTGGTCCTCCTGCGGCACAAGCCCTGTCTTGGTGGTGCTCATCAAGTAAACCAGCAATACGACGGTAGCCGCCAATGAAGTCCACACCATCCAGCGGCGGTGGATGAAGAACATCACACCTTTCTTATATTTGCCCAGCACGGCGTTGAACGAGGCATTATATGCCGCACGCACCCGTCCGTTGATGCTCTTCGCACTCTTCGTACCGTCCGACGGACGCATCATGATGGCACACAAGGCGGGACAAAGCGTCAATGCCGAAATCATGGAGATGCCCACCGCCGTTGCCATCGTGACACCGAACTGCGTATAGAACACGCCCGAAGTACCGCCCATAAACGTCACGGGGATAAATACCGCCATGAACACGCAGGTACAAGAGATGATGGCCATCGTCACATCGCCCATCGCATCCTTCGTGGCAAGGTAAGGGGACTTGTATCCGGCATCGAACTTGGACTGCACCGCCTCCACCACCACGATGGCATCGTCCACCACCGTACCGATGGCAAGCACCAACGCAAACAGCGTCAGGATATTGAGACTGAACCCCGCAGCCACCAGGCAGGCAAACGTGCCGACCAGCGACACGATAATGGAAATGGAGGGTATAAGCGTACTCTTGAAGTCCTGCAGGAAGAAATACACCACCAGAATTACCAGTATAATGGCAATGACCAGTGTCTCCACCACATTGTGTATGGAAGCGAAGAGGAAGTCGTTGGAACTCATCATCGTCACAAATTCCGTCCCTTCGGGCAGGCTCTTCCTCATCTCGTCTATCTGTGCGGTAATCTGCTTGTTGACGGCGGTTGCGTTGGAGCCTGCCGTCTGGAACATCATGAAAAGTACCGCCGGCTTGCTGTCCATCTCACTGCGGAAACTATAGGTCAGCGTACCCAGCTCCACATCCGCCACGTCCTTCAGACGGAGCACGGAACCGTCACTCTGCGAGCGTACCACCGTGTTCTGGAATTCCTCCACACTCTTCAGACGTCCGCGATACTTCATCGTAAACTGGAACACGTTCTTTGAATTCTCGCCCAGCGAACCGGTAGCGCTTCGATGTTCTGCTCGCCCAATACGGCGGTCACATCCGAAGGGACCAGTCCATACTGCGCCATCCGTTCCGGTTTCAGCCAGATGCGCATACTGTAGGTATCACCCAGCTCCATTACGTCACCCACACCTTCGATACGTTTGATTTGCGGAATCACGTTGATGTCGAGGTAATTGGCAAGGAACGTCTGGTCGTAGCGCCCGTCGGTGCTCACCAAAGCGCCGATTTGCAGGAAGCTGGTCTGCCGCTTCTGGGTAGTCACACCGATTTTCGTCACTTCGGCGGGCAGCAGTCCCTGCGCCTTGGATACGCGGTTCTGTACGTTCACCGCAGCCATGTCGGGGTCCGTGCCCTGCTTGAAATAGACTTGTATGGTGGCAGAACCGGCATTGGTGGCGGTAGAACTGATGTACATCATGTTCTCCACACCGTTGATGCTCTCCTCCAACGGCATGATGACACTGTTCAGCACGGCTTCGGCATCGGCGCGGTGTAGTTGGCACTGACATATACCGTAGGAGGCGCAATGTCAGGATATTGTTCCACCGGCAGCGTAAAGAGCGAAATGAGCCCTATCACCAGAATCAGTACGGAGATGGAGATAGCCATCACCGGCCGTTTTATAAATATGTTTCCTTTCATCTTAATGGGTCATTGATAGTTGATAAAATAGCAATCATCATTCACTTGCGTTCCTTCGCGCAGCAGTCCGGCACCTGTGGAAACAATCTCGTCACCCACTTTCAGTCCGTCCAGCACCACGTATTCGCGTCCGTCATTTATTCCTGCCACGGTAATCAGGTAGAGACGGCCTTGCCATCCACTACCTTGTATACCAACGTCTTGTCCTGCAACTGTACGGTGGCTTCTTGCGGAATCACAATGCAGTTCTTATACGTGGCAGGCACCACCACCGTGCCCGATGCCCCGCTATGGAGCAGGCGCGATTCGTTGGGGAAGACCACGCGTGCCACTACCGTACCCGTCTGGCGGTCGATGACACCACTGATGGACTCGATGGTACCTTTCTTGTCGTAGACGGAATTGTCGTTCAGACGCAGCTCTGCCGCCGGCATGTTCTTCAGCGCCTCGTCCATGCTGCCGTACTGGCGTGTCAGGGCGAGCAACTGGTTCTCGGTCATGGAAAGTAAACGTACATGTCGCTGTTGTCACTGACCGTTGTCAGCGGTTGCGGCAAGCTGGGGCTGACCAATGCCCCTGCACGGTAGGGCAATGCCCCCACCACCCCGTCGCTGGGACTCTTCACTTCCGTATAGGAGAGGTTGTTGCGTGCGCTTATCTCCTGGGCCTCGGCCTGCGAGAGTTGTGCCTTGGCGGTAAGGTAGCTGTTTTCGGCAGTCTTCAGGCTGAATTCCGAAACCACTTTCTGCGCATACAATTCCTTGTTGCTGTTATAAGTCAGTTCGGCAGTAGCCAGTGCGGCACGTGCCGCTTCCACATTGGCAACGGCCGTTTTGAGTGCAGCCTTGTAGGGAACCTGGTCGATGATGAAAAGCAGTTGTCCCCGGCGCACCTTCTGCCCCTCGGTCACACAAAGCTTCTCGATGGTGCCCGACACTTGCGGATAAATATCTATGTCCTGCCGTCCGCGTATCGTTGCTGAGTACGAAGTGGAAAGCTCTTTGTCCGTCGCCTCCACTTTCATGGTAGCATAAGAAGGTTTCATTCCGGAAGCATCCGATGCCTGCTTGCAAGATGCCAAACACATTGTACAACCGACAATCCCTATCAGCCGTATCCATTTCCTGTTCAATGTAATCATACTTTTTCTCATTGTCTTTTTGTTAAAACTGGTGGCAAAAGTAGGAGAAAGGAACAACGCCATAATGACCAATTACACTCCAAAGATGTTCCTTTTTCGACATTCATCTTTTTTAAGGATAATGAATTGTCTATAAATGACATATAGAACAAGAAAGCCGCATAATGGAACATCCCATATTTCCCATTATTCACCAACTTTGCAAAACGAAAAAGGAAGAATATGGAGAAAGGGAACATAAAAATCGTAGAAATCGCGGACTTTAAAAACAGCGAACATGTCCTTGACTATGTAGACAATGACTTTGTCATAATCAATAGTCTGGAGGGAAGCCCCTACAATGAAGATACAATAAGATTGGGATGCTTCCTTATCGCTATCTGTCTAGAAGGCTGCATCCAGTTGGACGTCAACTACAAAACCTACCAACTGGAAGCAGGCGACTTACTGCTCGGCCTTCCCAATACCATTATCAGCCACGCGATGGTAAGCCCAAAGCACAAGATAAGGCTTGCCGCATTCTCCACACAGTTCCTACAACGCGTGGTCAAGATGGAGAAGGATACATGGAATACCGTTATGCATATCCACAACAATCCCATAAAGTCTGTCGGGGAGGAAGGGGACAAGGAAATCTTCAAATTCTACCGGGAACTGCTTATGGCAAAGATAAACGACGAGCCTCATCACTATCACAGGGAAGTGATGCAATACTTGTTTTCTGCCATTTTCTGTGAGATGTTGGGACACCTCAACAAAGAAGTGAACCCTTCAGAAATGACAGTCGATACAAAAGAAAGCATCAAACAGTCCGACTATATCCTGCGTAAGTTTATAGAGATGTTGTCCAAAGACAACGGCATACACCGTTCTGTAGGATATTATGCCGATGCACTCTGCTATAGCCCCAAACACTTTTCGAAGGTCATCAAGCAGGCATGCGGACGTACACCGCTGGACTTGATAAACGAGAATGCCATTGAACACATCAAGTACCGGCTGAAGCATTCGGACAAGTCCATCAAGGAGATTGCAGAAGAATTTAATTTCCCCAACCAGTCTTTCTTCGGGAAGTATGTGAAGTCTTATCTGGGTATGTCTCCGGCACGCTACCGCAATACGAAAGAGGAATGATTTCCCCTACTCTTGGGGCTCACTCCGTAAAGGTCTGCATTAGGAAGCTAAACCTTAACTTTACGACGCTAAAGGTCAACTTTACGATGGCTAAACCTCAACGTATCACTTCATCACACACCGCATCCTGGAAAGCGCGTGCTTCCCTGCCCGACAGTGCATTCTGGTTCATGATGGCAAAGGCTATCTCGTGTCCGTTGCGGGCTTTAAGGTAGCCGGCCAGGCAGTTGATGGCGGTAAAGGAACCCGTCTTGGCATGTACATTTCTGTGGGAAAGGGTGCCTTTCTTCATGCGGAACTCCAGTGTACCGTCCACGCCGCCAATGGGCAAAGCCTTATAAAGTTTCTGGAAAACATCCGTACGCGAGTAGCATATCGCAGGAAAGAAACCAAGAGTTCCGGTGAAATGTAGTTGTAATTGGAAAGACCGCAACCATCTGCCAGATTATACCTATCGGGGTTATATCCCATCTCTTTTATCAGCATGCGGATGGCAGAAAGCCCGTCCTCGGCAGAGACACGCTTCTTTCCGCTGCTCTGCACACCCAACCGGCAGAGCATGGCTTCGGCATTGAGATTATCGCTCTCCTTCATTATCTGTTTCACCACATCCTGCACGGAAGTTTCATAGGAAGCCATCCGTACGGAGAGGCTGTCTTGCCTGAACTCGCCGAAGAGGTAAGAGACTTCCGCATCTACCGCCGGAATGCACCGGATGCCCCGTGCCTGCAACCGTTCCATAAAGGTATGCATGAAGAAGTCCTGCGAAGAAAATATATTGACCGTACCTGCACGGCGGGCATCGACGTTGCCCGTCACGGTGATGTTGTTCCCGTTCACCAGCCAGTCGCGCGACACACGGAAACGTCCGGCAGAAGGGGTACGGCTTTGGGTCTTGTTCGTCAGTGTATAATAGGAAGAGGCGGGAGTGCATTCAAGGCGTGCGCTGTCGCCCCGTTCGCCGGGTGTGGCGGTAACCTTCACCACTCCTTTATTCAGCATCAGCGGTGAGAGGTAGGGCTGGAAGGAATAGGGAGTATCATCCACAACCAGCCGCTGCCCCAGTACAAGGAGTCTTTCATGGAGACATCTCCATACACCTTGCCTTTGATGACAGAGAAGGGGAAACGGGCCACGGTAGCCACCAGGGAATCCAATGCCTCTTCATCAAACTCCGGGTCGTAACCGCCTATCACATATATATCCCCCTGCAAGGTATCGCGCTCAATGGTTCCCTGATACCACACTTCCGTACGGAACGGCTCGTCGGCTTCGGGACGGGAAAGGGCGGTAATGGTGGTCAGCAGCTTCATGGTGGAAGCGGGACGGGAAAGCTTGTCCGCCTGATAGCCGTACAAGGGCTTTCCGGCAGTCAGGTCATAGACCGAAATGGCCACATTAGAGCCTGCGGGAAGTTTGTGTTCTATCAACGCATCAATCCGCGCAGAGAGCGGCTTCACCGGAGTTACCGTCTCTTGGGGCCATAATGGGAGCAGGCAGACGGATAAAATTAACAGCAACAATATCCTTTTCATAAATATATTTATCTTTAAAGGCAAAAGTACGACAATCTTACAAATGAACAACAACGAGGTAGTCTTTTCATAAATTATATCCAGCCATCCATCTTAATATTCCTTTAAAAATACTACTTTTGCATAGATTGCATAGGCAAAATCTCCCAGTTACTATCACTCTAAAATTGATGTACCATGAAACTACAACTTACAATTGCCAGCTTTACAATATGCCTCCTTTTCTCCCCCATGCTTCGGCACAAGAATCTCCGCGCATTGTCAGTTATGACTTAACCGTACAGATTGATGTACCGAACCGACAAGTCGAAGTTGGCGGTTCGTTTGAAGTCGATTTCCATGACAGTGACTCAATCTCGTTGGTACTATGGCGCCATGCCCGTATCGACACACTACGCCACAGCAGCCGGGAGATAACCTACCGTTTCGATACGCTTGCCCCAGCACCTGCCCAATTCATTCCCGACGGACGGACCTTGACCCTCTACCGGCCGGCAGGAGCCGATGACCGCTGCCGCATAAATACCCGTTACACACTCTACATGCAGGAAGTGCAGGGCCCTGCAAAATCATTCAATGACCATTGGATTGAACTTGGTTACTATACGGGATGGTATCCTGTCTGCAACGGTAACCGGGCAGATTATTCGCACTTACGAATCGGCATCACTGACGGTTATACGGTGAGCGGCTCAGGTATTATTTCCCATACAGAAGAAGGGATATGGGAAATGGAGCAACCTTGGGAGAATTTCGACAATGTTATCCTGGCTTCACCCATGCTGAAAAGCCGCCGCATCAATGATAACGGAACTACCATTGAACTTATCTATACAGACTTCCCGGATGCCGGTGCAGACTCGGCACTTCAATGTTGCCACAATGCCTTGAAATTCTTCCGACGCCTTTATAAAATTGCGGGAGATGAGGATATTTACATGAAATTCCTGCTTTCAGCTTCCGGCACCTCAGGAGGGTACAGCCGTAAAAATTTCATTATGCTCAGTTCCCGAACATTCAATGAATATGTACTCAAGAACACCGCCCACGAAATCGGCCACTTCTGGTGGAACAAGGCTCCGGTGGAATCTTGGCACGACTGGCTGAACGAATCTTTTGCCGAATTCAGTGCTTTGCAATACATACGCCACGCCCGCGGCGAAAAAGCCTATGCCGCTTACATCGACGCCTACCGTAAGGAAACACGCCATATCCGTCCTATCTGGGGTATTGACCGCAACGACCGCGAAGCGCATCTTGCCCTCTATAGGAAAGGTCAGTACTACTCGCCGACCTGCTTGTCCGGGTGGGTGAAGATCCTTTCTACTAACTTTCTGGCAGGTGTCATCCAAGCATATGAGACACATCGGCTTTCCTGGATTTTGCGGAACGATTGGGACGTAAAAACCGGGTCTGGATTGAAAAGCGGTTAAAAGAATAAACACCTAATTATTCTTCAACTGTTCCTTTCGCCACCGGCTTCTCAAAATGAGTGCCGCACTTCCTGCATACATACTCCCAATGCTCAGTGCCCGGAGGTGCGGCCGACAATGCCGCAATAACAGCAGCCACCACAGCACGCACCCGATGGCTCTTCTTCAGCACAAACTTAATCTCATCCGAACCGCAATGGGGGCAGTACCTCAACTGTTCCGGAATCATCTGGTTCCGTTCAAGCAGACGGAGGGCATTGTCATATTCGTCCTCATAGACAAATATATCCACTCCCGTGACATCACGGACATATCCGCGCATCACGGAAGACATGTTTTCATTATGCAAAACAGACGCAATGCCCTCATTCTTCAAGGCACCCTGAATGACGTGTGCCTGGAAGGCATCGTCGCAGGTGATTAGCTTTACGGTTTTCATCTTTTATGTTTATATGAAACAATAGTCATGGGTTCTACAATGCCTCCTTGAATATCTCTCCCACCGTGGGGTGCGGAAAGACAATCTTCTTCCATCCATCGGCAGTAAGTTTCAGCTCGATGGCCATGCCTGCCAGCGTGATGATTTCCGAAGCGGGATTACCCAAAACATGTGCCCCCAATACGGTATCGTCGCCACCCAACAGTAACTTGCAGACACCGTTCACACCTTCGTTCTCGGCGACGAAACGACCGCTGTACGCCATCGGCAGCTTCACTGCACGGTAGGCTACGCCTTTCTTCTGAAGGGATTCTTCCGTCTCGCCCACACCGGCTATTTCGGGATTGTATATACCACGCCGGGATGGCACGGTAGCTCATGGCATCCTTCTTGCCAATGATGGAATGTATGGCTACTTCCGCCTCGCGGACGGCTGTATGCGCCAGCAAGGAATATCCCGTCAAGTCACCGCAAGCATATACTCCGGGAACGGAGGTCTGCATCTGTCCGTTGACAAAGACATTTCCGCGTTCCGTTCTTTCCAAGCCCAGATTCTCCAATCCGAAGCCTTTCATTACCGGACGGCGCCCGACACTCATCAGAAGCCTTTCGGCAACGACAGAACCGGGACCGTCGGCAGTTTCATAATTCACCTGGATAAGGGAAGAAGCTTCGGCAGCATCCTGTGCAACAGATACCACTTTTGCACTCAGCATGAACTTGATTCCCCGCTTAGCGTACTCTGCACGGAGCATACCCGCCAGCTCTCGGTCCATACCGCCTCCCAGTATCTCGTCCAACATCTCGACGACGGTTACCTGCACTCCCAGGCTGTTGAAGAAAGAAGCGAACTCCATACCGATGACACCGCCGCCGATTGATGGCAAGCGAAGCGGGCAGTTCCTTGTTATCCAGTGCATCACGATGAGTCCAATAGGACACTTTGTCTATGCCGGGAATGGCAGGGACAAAGGTTTCGGAACCGGTGCAGAGCAGCAGGTTATCGCATTCGTAGGTTTCTCCGCCGCACTCCACATGATTCTTGTCCGTCACTGTGGCCCTCCGCTGACAATCGTCACACCATGGGCAGTCAGCTTTCCTTTGATTCCCAATACCAGCTTGCGTACTACCTTCTGCTTGCGGGCAATAATCTTGGGCAAATCAAACGATACTTCGGGCACACTGACCGCATACTTCGAAGCATGGCGGGCTCCGTCATAGGTCTTGGCCGAATACAACAAGGTCTTGGTAGGGATACACCCTTCATTCAGGCACACTCCACCGAGACTCTGCTTCTCAAATAGTACGACACTCAATCCTGCTTTTCCGGCAGCTTCGGCAGCAGTATATCCCGCAGGACCTCCACCGATAATGGCAACTTGGTATTTCATGGAATTAATGGTTAGTGGTTAATGATTAGCGATAATTTGTGCGCAAGTTAATAAAACCCGTATTATCCGGCAAAAAAGAGTACTTCTTTCTTTCGGAGAATACAGCGTAAAGAGGAAATAATTATCTTTGTCGTGCAGCATTTACAAAGAATGCCACGTCCAATGGACATAATCAAATAATAACCAACATGAAAACGACTGACTTATTCCAATCCATCCTTTTGTTCGCTCTTTTCCTTTGCGGCCTGACGGCTTGCATGATAGCGATGAAATCCGCCTCTCGCCCTTTCAGGAAACTACCGTGAAGGGCGAAGCCTCTACCCTGCAGATAGACCTAACACGCGGCGACTGGCGCATAACCTCCATCACCACCCCATGGGGAGACCTCATGATGGATGGCAACAAGCTCCCACAACTGGAAGGTACGGGAAGCCTGCATTATAAATGGTGGGACTTGGAACGGGACACCGACAGCATCTCATCCTGCACTTTAAAGACAACTTTGACTTAGGTGAATCCCGTAGCCTCATCATCAACCTTGAGATGAAAACGGGACTCTACAAGGAACAAATCATCATACACCAAGAACCGTGCACTAACTTCTATCAGATAGAGTCCATCGAATACAGCGTGGAAGAAGGTGACGGAGTGAAAGAAGCCGGAACAGGACCTGATAAGAGTACCTATAAAAATGAAAATCTGGGAAACACAACCGACAAGCATGACTACTATCCATTCATCAATAAATGGACAGAATACGCATTCATACCCGATGGGCACTCTGATGAAACCTTCAAAAGCATAGACCCGGAGAAACGTAGCATCTATCTGCCCAACCACATAGAAGACGGAAAAATAATCATGGGACAACAACTGTTATTCTTCATCAACCAAGGCAAGTATTACAAAGAAGACGAACTGAGATATAAACATTTTGAAGTAGACATAGTAGGTATGAAATGGAACATATACACTTCAACCATCTACTACAAACGGCTTCAAGTGACATTCACCGCCACTCTTTCACGTCCCGGTAGCGATACAAAGAAGGTACTCAAGGGTAAATTCATGCAGAGATACCCTTATGACTGCTCGGAAATACATCACGAAGTAAAGGATTCTTTAGAAGATTAGAGTCCGGTGTCTGTCAGACAAGACTCCACCTCCTCCCTGCTCAATGCCGAGCTTGCCCATCGGCAAGCTTACGGCATACCAGCCGACCGGCCGCCAGCGCTTCCACCTTTGTTGCAAATGGCAGGCGACCGCTCAAAGCAGGTATAAAAGGTTGATATATCAGGGTATCGGCTCCATGCAGCACCACGTAGCCGTAACCGCCTTCCACCTCCATCACCCGGCATTTCAACTCATTGCCACCGCCGGCAGTATGACCCGAACAGCAAGAAAGGCATACCGCCATCACAGCCGGTACACCTATCTTTATCATAATAAACATCAGCTTCATAAGTTCCGTTCAATTATGGGGCGAATCAGACTTCCTCTTCCTCATCGGGTAGAAGTTCGTACACATCATCAAAGTAGCTGGTACCACTTGTTCCCGTCAGCACAAAACCACGTTCGCCGGTAGAGAAACCAACGGCAGCCCTGCGCGAAGAAGCACCGGAAGGATAATTATGTACATCTGTAATGGGGGTAAAGTCGTCATCGGAATCGCCGTACCATAAGTCCTTGTCAGGGTCGTACAGCCAGTAGTCGCTGCTCAAGGAAGTGCTGTTACGTATTCCCGTAGCCACAAATCCCCTTCCACCGATGACGAAGGATACGGCTTCGGACCGTGTGATGGCGTAGTCATCGTCATAGTCATTGTCGGAGTCCGTATCGGCAATGTCACGCAACTGGGTCCAGTTGCTTCCGTCGAACTTCCAGAAATCCACCAGATCGGTACTGTTGTTTCGCCCGCAACAGATGTAGCCACCTCATCGATGACGAATGCCGTACCGAAGTAGCGCTTCTCGCCTCCATACCCGCTCACCGCTTCCCATTGCGAACCTTCGGCGCCATTGGGGTTGAAACGGTAGAAGTCCATCTTGTAGGCACTCTCGCTGCCGGTAGCGTCGCTGTTGCAGCCCGTACCGACATAGCATATCCGCCTATACTGAAAGCCAGGGCACCATCGCGTACTCCACCTTTGAAGTCGTCTTTCCGTGTCCAGGTATCCGTGGCAGGGTCATACTCCCAGGTATCTGCTACACAGTAGGACGAGGAGCCGTCCTTTACGGAACCGGTCGTAATGTATCCCTTGCCATTCACGGCAAAGCCCACGCAGCCTTGCGCCCGGCAACGGGCATGTCGGCACACTGCGTCCAGCTGTTCCGGCTCATGTCATACTCCCAAAGGTCGTTCAGGTAATCCTTGTTCGCTCCGTAGAAGCCGCCACACAAATATCCATAATTGCCGATGGTGAAGCCGGAGGCATAAGCGCGGTACACACCGTTATAGCTGGCTTTCTTCATCCACTGCCCCTGAGTGTATTCATCCTCGTCCGTACAACTGCCGGCAATGCACACGATGGCCAGCAACATTATTCCTACCAATAGTCTGTTCATTGTTTATTGTTTTTTTAATGATTAAGCTTTATACTTCCCACTTTCCAAAACAAGAAGCTGCGGGAGGTCCTTTTTGTCTGTCCGCAAAAGTAAACCACCGCAACCACACCGACAAAAATAACCGACGAACAGTCCGAAATTCCCGTTAAACGCCTTTACCGATAAAAAAAACGTCCGACGCCGATTTTTGTAGGAAGATATAAAAGTTTTGCCTTTCCTTTGCCGCCAACTAAAAGAACAGAAATGAAGAAGTCATTGTACAGCTTATTCGCAGTCCTCGCTATCTTCTGCGCCTGCCAGGACGAGAACTCGCAGCTTGGAAAGAGCCTCGTGGAAAGCTCCTTCTATAATGTATACGCAGACACCTGCTCGGTAGACATCAGCACCATCCTGCTAGACTCCATAGAGACCCGGGGCGACAGCATCTGCCAGCTAGGACATTACCGGAGCAGCGCCTGGGGAGAAGTATCCGCCACCTACTATGCCGAATACTCCACGTCCGACTTCACCCCCAACACAGACTATACCTATACCCTCGACTCCCTCGTACTGCGAATGATACCTTCGGGCCATTTCTGGGGAGATACCCTGACGCAACAGCGCATCTCCATCTACCGGCTGAAAAGCCCTATCGTGCTGGACAACGACGAGGACCTTTACAACAGCACCGTACTCCCGACGGAAGATGCCCCGCTCTTCAGCTTTACCTTCACCCCCTGCCCGGGGCGGAAGAAGGAAGTAAGCGTCCGCCTGCCCGACTCATGGGGACAACAACTGCTGAATGACCTCGTGGCCCAAGATGACTACTTCGATACCCAAGACAAGTTCAAGAAGAAATTCCCCGGACTGGTCTTTGTTCCCGAAAACGACGGGCAGTGTATCACCGGATTCATGGTGAACGACTCTGCCATGAGCATCAACCTCCACTACCAGGAAGTCTCCAACCAACGTACCGGACAAGTGCTGACTTTCAGCGTAAACACCGACTATGCCTATACCGGTATCCGGCACGACCCCACCGGCACCCACCTTGCTTCCCTGAAAAGCGGAATAGAGAACCTCGTCCACTCCAACGACATGGGTTGCCTGGCCTATATGCAGGGATTGACGGGTTACTACAACCAACTGGAATTCCCCTACCTCAACAGCCTCGGAAGTGCCGGACAGATAGTCTCCATAGAGAGCGCCACACTCTACCTCTATCCTCTGGCCCGGAGCTACAACGAAGTGAGCCAGCTTCCCAATGACATCCGCCTTTATATCACGGACGAGAACAATGTGCTGGAGGACTACGTATACGGCAGTGACGGCGTAACCGTACAGACCGGCGACCTGACCATCGACGAGATGTACGGGAAAGAGACCTACTACTCCTTCGACCTCACCGAATTCATCCGCAACAATTACGGCACTTCGGGCATCAAGCGGCAGAAACTGCTGATGAGTCTGACAGACGAAGAAAGCACCACCACCTTCAACCAGGTCATCTTCACCAACGACCCCGAACAAGAGAGACAATGCAGATTAGACGTAAGATTCAAAATATACAACGAGCAATGAAACGCCATTACCGGATTCCCCTTCTGCTGTGCAGTCTGTGTACGGCAAGCCTCACCGCCGTGGCCCAGAACACCACCAACCTGCCCACCTCCATGTACGGAGTGGGCGAACTGAGTGCCGGTGACGGCGGACGTTATGCCGGCATGGGCAACACGGGCATCGCCTGAACCGTACCGGATTTCTGAACACGCTGAACCCCGCAGCCATCACCCGCATGGACACCGCCTGCTTCACGTTCGATGTGGGTGTATCTGCCTCATATGCCCGCTACTCCTTTCTGAGCGAACACAGCTCCAACTTCACCGGCAACCCCAACCGCATCAGCATGGGCTTCCGTGTCCTGCCGCGCTGGTATGCCCTTGTAGGTGCAGCACCATACAGCAGTGTGGGCTATGTCATCCAGACCGAAGAAGAGATAAAGGGAATGCCCGGCAACTACACCTACTCGCTCTTTGAGGGTACGGGCGGACTATACCGGTGCTACGTCACCAATGCCTTTGCACTGAGCAGGCAACTGTCGGTCGGCATCAACCTGGGGATGATAGCGGGCACAGTGACGCAAAGCGAAACGCAGGGAAAGCGCCGTCGTAAAGTACGAATCTTCTAAACAGGCCTTTTATGCGGACTTCGGCATACATTACGAATGGGGTGCGACCGGACAACGGAAGTGGGCGGCAGGGCTGGTATTTGCTCCCTCCCTTCCCAT
>ENA-OQDD01000102-OQDD01000102.1-human-gut-metagenome-genome-assembly--contig:-NODE-102-length-32951-cov-2.172679_pt1 | contig 32951 bp, 38 predicted proteins | sample MGYA00242507_ERZ504598 | MGnify/ENA primary metagenome ERZ504598 (study PRJEB26092, sample SAMD00036318) | human gut metagenome | host: Homo sapiens | study: EMG produced TPA metagenomics assembly of...
AATTATAAATTCTATGTATTTCTATGTGTACACGCTATCCTATTATAAATAGAGTGTCAGAATTAAAAGTCCATATAGAGTTGACGCGCTTTGTTCAACCAGAAAAAATCGAAATTGATGCAAACGAGAGGGCAGTTAATGAAAAGTCTCAATACTGCTTTTTCGTTTGCACCACCTTCGATTCTTTCCTTAACGATTTATCTATTTTCATAATCAATCAAAATCTTCTTACAACTACTACAACGATAAGCTTCACAATGAGGGATTCCTTCTGACCCTTTACTCAATTCCAGATCGTCCGATTTTTTAATACGAAAAGCTTTTATCGGATTATCAACTGCAAAGTAATGTCTAGTGAACTCATTAGGTATCCTCTTATCATTTCATCACCACAATATGGACATTTCATGCAGATTCACCTCCTATAAATTCTGATTTGATAAGCTCCTCTAAGAGATTATGTTTCAATTTTCTTCTATGTATTTCACTACTCTATCTATATTTCCGCTTTCATATTCATCATGTGTTAATTTGAAACACTCATCCTTACTAACACTGCTGTAGTCTATATACCTAGCAATATCTTCTGGAATTAAAAACAAGTTTACTCCTTCTCGTTTCAGCGATTGTAAATCTCCGTGATTGACATCAACAATTACTTCCGCTTCCCAATTTTTTGCTTTAATTGCAGACTGTAAATTTTCTTTTAATACAGTACTTCTCTTTTTTTTAAAAATATTAAAATGTCCATCATGTCCAACCTGTGAATTTCTCCCATTAGTTACATAGTACAATGGCTATTTTTTTATCATTAACTTGTCCTCCTTTTCCACTTCTTATAACTTCTAATTTTACTTAAACTTTTTTCACCTTAAAAAACTGGGATTTTCGCATTATTTCTGTTGTGCCTTAACAAAAATGCTCTCTGTTACAAGGGCTATCGTTATAAGGGCTCCTACAAGGGAGTAATTGTTTAATCCATACATCAACGGCATAAGAGAAATAACTGCTGTAATAATCGAAAGAACAAACAAGGCGTTAAAAACGCTATCTTTCTTCAAAGAAATCAACGAAAGCAACAAAATAACAACAGTAAGTATGGCTGTAATAAGTGGAGCAAAATTTGCATATCCAAACGGTATAAGACTAAAGTATGAAAATGTTTCTCTTACTCTTTCTGTTGGAGATGGAGCAAAAGTACAAACTGCTCCCAGTGGTAATGCTTCTAACACTATTGTTAAAGCCGGAAAAACCACTAAGCTGATTTTTTTCATGTTGTGTACCTCCGTCTACAAATCGTGGTTTGTTGATGCAAAACTATTAAGACTTATCTTCGTTATTATCGCTCTTAAATAAACCGATAATAACAACAATCAGACCTAAAACACCACCTCCAAACGCAATGATATTATCTATGGATAGAGCAATTGCCGCAAGAATGATTGCTATACCCAATAACATTATTTTTGTTCCCATTCATTCCGCCTCCTTCCTATTTGGTGCTTCATCTGCTCCAGACAAAACACCATTATGGCAAAAGTTAGCAATAAAAACATCATTCATAGTGCATCCCTCTAAATGCTCCTTCTTCAATACAACTCCCAGTTTCTTTCACTTCTTGATGAAGCCATTAACCTTGATGAAATTGTTCCTGTTTCTTTTGTTACTCATTTCCACGCTTCAACCGGAATACCTCGAAAGCACCAGCTTTATCCGATGCTCAAGGCACTTCTACTCCAGCGTATTTTTTTCAATCCCGACAGATACGCTCCTGCTTGCGTTCCTAGAGTACTCTCAGGAACTTCGTGATTTCTGCGACTTTGATGCTGTTCCAGATGGTTCCAAATTTACACGTTTTAAACAGGACTTCTTGTTGGATTTACGATCTTCGAAGACATTGGATTTCGTAATGCTTTTATTCCTCTCCGTGCCTATCCTGGCATAGAACGTGGCTCGAAATAATGGGAAGATACTTACAAGATCCGTGTAAATGTTGAAAAGTCAATCAACCATTTCAAAGATAGTTGCAGCATTGCGAATCGTAAGACCCAGAATGAGAAAACGCTTCATACTGATTTACTTCTTGCCGGAATCACCCAGCTTGTTACTGTAATTGTCGCTGATAAGATTCATCAGTACCAATACATTCGGAGTTTGAAGCCCTTGATTGCCTGATTATTAATATGCATATAATCTTTTCTTCGCAGTTTATCTGGGAAATCTTTTAGTCATGTCTAAATTTAGAAGCACCTACTTTTCATCTTTAAGAATCCTACGTTGCAGAATTCTTACCGCTTTTTAATCAGGAGTGCGCACTTGTTCCGCAATTACCTACTTGTTGTACTTTTTATTATCGTAACTATCCAGAACCACCACACACATTCACAAAACCGCACGATATTTGTACTTTATCTGCACTCTGTTTAGCATCGCTGCTACACAGCTAATTTCGCTCATATTTGCGGTATGGTTGCATGGTTAACCACTCAAGTAACTAACCTATGAACTTATAATAGATAATATAAATAATATTGTCAACTGTATTTTTCTCCATATAAAAAAGACCATACACTCAGTTGTTTTCTGAATGTATGGTCTTTTAATTCATCTTATTCCCAACAGCACTATGGTAATTCAAATGTCATCCTCTCCCCTGTCGCAGGATGGTCAAAAACAAGCTTGTAGGAGCAAAGTGCAAGCTGCTCCCTCACACCGCCACCGGTGCGTCCGGATTTGCTTCCCGTTCCTGAGTTATTTGAGGCAGGCTTCCCATACTTGGTATCTCCTATCAGTGGATAGCCAATATTTGCAAGCTGCAAACGTATCTGATGGTGCCTTCCGGTGAGAAGCTTTATGTCAAATTCTGTTTTATTGCATTCATTTGATATTATCCTGTACTGAAGCACTGCTTTTTTTGCCTGCCTGTCTTTTTCGCTTGTGATTTTAGATGTATTGGTACGCTTGTCGAAAGAGATATAATCTGTGAGAGTATGCCATGCCAGATCATGATTATCTTCTTTATTATCTTCTTCCTTATCTGCTCCTGACACTCCCTGCCCTCTGCTTGCCGCACGATAATATTTCTCGGTTGTATGCTCCTTTATCTGTCTGCTCAAAGAAGCCGCGGCTTTCTGATTCTTGGCAAATACCATCACTCCCTCTACCGGCTGGTCGAGTCTGTGCACTATACCGACATAGGGCGGCTCATTTTTAGCCGCCCTGTAATTTCTTATGAAGCTCTCCATGTCCTGCTGCCCTATACGCCTGGTCTGTGTAGCAATTCCCGCCGGCTTATAGCAGACGATAATGTCGTTGTCTTCGTAAATAATATCTGGTTTTCCCATGTTGTAACTCCCACAAATTGTTATTGTAACTTTTAACTGTTCAGCACATTTACAGTTGCGATACGCAAGCATATAGCCAAGTGTCACCTCACATACAAACGAAGGCAGCATCGGTATAAAATAATAGTTACTTATTATATTTTATCAACTCAATGAGTTGTTAGCAATGGTATTAAAAACTAATTCTGACAATTTAATATTCTTTTTGCACATTCTATCTGTTCCTTTGTAGGAGGCTCCACCCCTTCAAGCTGATATGGTATACCAAGCTCCTTCCACTTGAACACCCCAAGTGTGTGGTACGGCAGCACCTCAACCCTTTCCACCGTTTTAAGTGTGTCGATAAACTCTCTAAGCTGCTTTAAATATCTCTCATCCGTGGTGATTCCAGGCACAAGCACATGACGTATCCACATTTTTTTACCGTTTTTTGAGAGATATTGTGCCATATCAAGGATATTCTTATTTGTCTGTCCCGTAAGCTTTTTGTGCTCCTCGTCATCTATATGCTTGATGTCCAGCATGAAGAGATCTGTATATTTCATCAGCTCATTAAATTTGCCGAAAAACGGTTCTTCCACGGTAAATGGATTTCCTGATGTGTCAAGGCATGTGTTTACACCTTTTTCCTTTGCAAGCTTAAATAGCTCTGTGACAAAGTCTATCTGCAAAAGTGCTTCACCTCCGCTTACTGTGATGCCACCTGTTTGCTTCCAGTACGCTTTATAGCGCATGGCGGTCTTTAGCACCTCCTGCGGTGTCATCAGCTTTGCACCGTCATTTTCGCCGCATTTGGCCCATGTGTCCGGGTTATGGCAGTATTTACAGCGCATATTGCAGCCCTTCAAAAATACTATATATCTCACTCCCGGGCCGTCGGCTGAGCCGAAGCTTTCTACCGAGTGTACTCTTCCTAGTGTTTCTCCCATGTTTTACCTGCCACTCAAAATGTGTTCAAATATACTCAAACACATCGAGAAATTAAAGTCCTTGCGGATACTTCTTACTGCTTCGATGTGTATGCTTTGGCGATTGTAAACAATACGCTACTCACAAGTTCGTGTACACTCCACAGTCGTAAATTCCTGCGATAGCCCGCAGTACATACTTACGTTTGCGTTTATTATGCAACTTCGTAAGTTAAAGCATCTCTTAGATTAAGAGCAGCATTGAAATCCCTATCCTCAACATAGCCACAATCACAACGATATATTCTATCTGAAAGCTTCAAATCTTTCTTGATAGCACCACAGCAATGACATATTTTGGATGATGGATACCATCTGTCTACGACTCTTAATTCAATACCATTTTCATCACATTTTGCTTTAAGCTTGGTTCTAAATTCATAAAACTTCTGTGACGCAACAGCTTTTGAAAGATGTCTGTTCTTCATCATTCCTGATACATTCAAATTTTCAATAGTTATATAAGATGGCTTGGTTTTCACTATCTCAGCTATTGATTTATTGATATAATCAGTACGGATATTATCTATTTTATGATGAAGTCTTTGTACTTTGAGCTTTTGCTTTTGTATATTCTTTTGAGTGGACTCTCCTTTCTTTAAGTTCTCATATTTTCGTGAGAGACATCTTTGTTCTCTACGCAGTTTCTTTTCCAATTTTTTAATTCTTGTTGACTTATTGATATTTTTATAAGTTTTACCATTGGAAACAATCGCCAAGTCTTTTAAACCCAAGTCAATTCCTATACCACCATTGCTATTATTAGCAATCTTAACGTTGGGAATTTCTACAAGAACTGACACATAGTATCTGTCTGCTTTGACGGATACTGTACCGCTTTTGATTTTCCATCCGTCTTTAGTTGTTGGTATATAACCTTTTTCTTTAATGCGTACCCAACCTAAAGTGGGTATGTTCAGCCTATGTCTCTCACATCTACAGTCTTTAGTATTGTTCTTTACGAAATACATTTTTACATCAGATTTACCTTTCTTTTTGAAATTAGGAAAAGCGCTTTGATGTTTAAAAAATCTTGTAAATGCAGTACATCCATCTTCAATAGACTTTTTTACAGCTTTTGAATATGCTTCTTTAATCCATATTTTATCAGGATTATTAGGAATATACTCATTATTAAGCCATACGCTGAAACTCTTGCCAGTCATAAACTTTTCACCGTTATCATATAAAGTTTTGTTGTGACCGAGATAGAAGTTATAGACGTACCTACAAGTGCCAATAGTCTTGTTAATCTTGATTTTTTGCTCAATCGTCGGATTTATTTCCGTCTTGAAGCTCTTTAGCAATTTCCTCATCCCTTTCTATTTGTTTTTTATACTTACGAAGTCCATACAACCTGCAAGAGAATACATGAAGTATAGAAACAATATCCTGTACGAGTTCTTCCTGTGGTGATAGTTCTTCGTTGTTCACTACCACAATGCTTGTATTAAACTTCATACAGAATTTTTCAAACCAATCGTAACCAAATCTGATAAATCTATCTTTATGAGTTACTATTATGGTTTTATTTTCTGTTCCATCACTTCATTTAATAATTCATTCCACTTTTTACGATTGTAATTAAGACCACTTCCATAATCCTCAATACACTGGTCTATAATAATACCTTTAGCATTACAAAACTGTCGCAAAAATGCAACTTGATTCTGTAAATCATCTTTTTGATTTCTTGTAGACACTCTGGCATAAATAACTACCTGACGTTTATCATTTTCAATATTTATGCCTTTGAATTGAAGGTACTGGTCATAGGTATAATAACGCCTATCAGTTGGAGTTCGATTTGCCTTTAAAGTTCCTTCTCTGTCCCAGCGTTGCAATGTCTTAACAGACACACCTAACAGTTCAGCAAAATCTTTTGGCTTATAATTTGTGATATTTGATGTATTCATAATAATTTACTCCTTTGAGTATATTTAAACACATTTAATCACATTTAACAATATATTCAATTACTTATTTTCTCCTCCTAGGTTGTTGCTACTACTTTTATTTTATGGTACGGAATTTTCGGCAACCCGCCAGCCGGGACTTTTCAATGCTCAGGTTCTTCGGGCTAAGAGGCTGTATGAATTATGATTTTGGTTTTCTATGCTTGACGCGACCGGCTTTTACACACCTTCCGAAATCTTACGCTGTGGTGTTATTTAGAAATCAGAATATGCAGGCACTTGGCCTGCACATTCTGGAATGTTGGATATTTTTTTATATTACATTCTCTCGTGGCATGTACGTGAGATTACATCGAGCTGCTGCTCTCTTGTGAGGTCGATGAACTTAACTGCGTATCCTGATACTCGGATTGTGAAGTTTGCGTACTCCTCCTTCTCAGGATGCTCCATTGCATCGATGAGCTTCTCTTTACCGAATACGTTTACATTGAGGTGATGTGCACCCTGATCGAAGTATCCGTCCATTACGTTTACAAGGTTGTCGATTCTCTCTCCCTCGTTGTTTCCGAGTGCTCCCGGATTGATGGTCTGTGTATTTGAGATTCCATCAAGCGCCCACTCATATGGAAGCTTTGTGAGTGAGTTTAAGGATGCGAGAAGTCCGTTCTGCTCTGCGCCGTATGATGGGTTTGCTCCCGGTGAAAGCGGCTCTCCTGCTTTACGTCCGTCAGGCATTGCTCCTGTAGCTTTTCCGTATACTACGTTTGATGTAATTGTAAGGATTGATGTTGTAGGCTCTGAATCACGGTATGTGTGATGCTTCTTTAACTTGTCCATGAATGTCTTAAGAAGCCATACACCGATCTCGTCCGCGCGGTCATCATCGTTTCCGTATTTAGGGAACTCTCCCTCGATTTCGAAATCCTTTGCCAGTCCGCTCTCGTCACGGACTACTTTAACCTTTGCATATTTGATTGCTGAAAGAGAATCGATTACGTGTGAGAATCCTGCGATTCCTGTTGCAAATGTTCTCTTTAAGTCTGTATCCATGAGTGCAAGCTCTGCTGCCTCATAGTAGTATTTGTCATGCATGTACTGGATAAGGTTTAATGTATTTACATAGATGTCTACTAACCAGTCCATCATCTTGTCGTATTTCGCCATTACCTCGTCATAGTCAAGGTACTCTGCTGTGATAGGTGCGTAGTTTGGTCCTACCTGCTCACCTGATTTTTCATCAACACCACCGTTGATAGCGTAAAGGAGACATTTTGCAAGGTTTGCACGTGCTCCGAAGAACTGCATCTCTTTACCTGTCTGTGTTGCAGATACACAGCAGCAGATTGCATAATCATCGCCCCATACAGGCTTCATTGCGTCATCGTTCTCATACTGGATTGAGCTTGTCTCAATTGAGATGCGGGCTGCATAATCCTTAAAGGTCTGAGGAAGCTTTGATGAGTAGAATACTGTGAGGTTTGGCTCCGGTGCAGGTCCCATGTTCTCTAATGTATGGAGGAAACGGAAGTCTGTCTTTGTAACCATTGAACGTCCGTCCACACCTGTTCCTGCCACGTCAAGTGTTGCCCATACAGGATCACCTGAGAATAACTGGTTGTATGAAGGGATACGTGCAAATTTAACCATACGAAGCTTCATTGTAAAATGGTCGATGAGCTCCTGTGCTTCCTGCTCTGTGAGGATGCCCTTGTCCATATCTCTCTTGATGTAAATGTCAAGGAATGTAGATACACGTCCTACTGACATTGCTGCACCATTCTGTGTCTTGATTGCTGCAAGGTATCCGAAGTATAACCACTGAACTGCCTCTTTTGCGTTTGTTGCAGGTCTTGAGATATCATATCCGTAAATCTCTGCAAGCTTCTTCATATCCTCAAGACATTTAATCTGCTCTGCGATTTCCTCTCTTAAACGGATAACATCATCTGTCATCTGTCCACAGCCACAGTTTGCCTTATCCTTCTTTTTCTCCTCGATGAGGTAATCAAGTCCGTATAATGCTACTCGACGGTAATCGCCCACGATACGTCCACGGCCGTATGTGTCAGGAAGACCTGTAAGGATCTTTGCATGACGGACCTTCATCATCTCAGGTGTGTATGCATCGAATACTGCTGTGTTGTGTGTCTTATGATATTTTGTAAAAATCTCCTTGAGCTTGTCGCTTACATTGTAACCATATGTCTCAGCAGCCTGTACCGCCATCTTGATTCCACCGTAAGGCATGAATGCTCTCTTTAACGGCTTATCTGTCTGAAGACCTACAATCTGCTCGAGGTCCTTTAATGACTCATCTATATATCCAGGGCCGTAAGCTGTAATTCCTGTTACAACCTCTGTCTCCATGTCAAGAACTCCGCCCTTGGCACGCTCCTCTTTCTGTAATTTCTGAAGCGCATCCCACAGCTTGTTTGTAGCATCTGTCGGATCAGCTAAAAAGCTCTCATCTCCGTCGTATGGAGTGTAGTTGTCCTGAATAAACTGACGGACGTTGATTTCCTCTTTCCAAAGACGTCCTTCAAATCCATCCCACTCTTTCATCTCTATCATTGTAATATCCTCCTTAAATGTGTGAATGTTACTTCATTTGATTAGTTTTGTTTAACTGTGGTTAGTATATACTTACTACAGTATTTTTGTCAATATCCATGTTGTTTCTTTTGAGATACATTCCCTGGTTATTTACACGACCATGCTGATTTTATAATCAAAAAGAGCCAACTGTCCGGGTTTATCGCCCAGACGGTCGGCTCTTATTTGTTATATTTCATGTGGTTATTCCACTTATCCGTCAGTCATATAACACGTTCATAGTAGACTATTTTTCTCAATAAAGCAATAGTGTTTTAGAACTATTTTTATTCTTTTCTATTCCGCACGAACCGCCCAGCGCATCTTCGTGGACCTGGCACGTCCGTTCTGAGCACATTCCTGTGCTGATGGACGAATCACATCCTTGGAATAGTCGCTGTATATTCCTGCTTTATATCCTGCCTTGAGTGCCTTTTTGACCAGCTTGTCCTCTCCTGAATGGAAGGTAAGGATGGCAGCTCTTCCACCGGGCTTTAATGCTCCCGGAAGCTTTTCCATAAACTCATATAGCACCTCAAACTCATGGTTTACGTCTATGCGAAGCGCCTGGAATGTGCGCTGACAGGTCTTTTTGATTATGTCCTTCTTATCCTTTTCAGGCAGAAAATCGAGTGTCTGCTCTATAATGTGACGAAGCTTTGTGGTCGTATCTATGCGGTTGCCCTTCCTGATCTCGTCTGTGATTGCCTTTGCAAGCTCCTCGCAATACGGCTCATCTGAGTTCTCATAGAGCATACCCGAAAGCTCCTCACGGGATATATTATCAACCGCTCTGCCGCACTGATACCGGCATTTGGATTAAGACGCAGATCCAGCGGTCCATCCACCTTAAACGAAAATCCACGCTCAGGATTATCTATCTGCATTGATGAAACTCCCAGATCGGCAAGTATGAAATCAAAGCCTCCTACTTCCTTTGCAATCTCATCTATTGTGCAGAAGTTCTGAAGCTTTATGGTGAGAATATCCTCTCCAAAGCCTGCTTCAGCGAGACGCTTTTTTGTCTTTTCAGACTCGATTGGGTCAACATCTGTAGCAAACATATGTCCCTGTCCTTCAAGCTTTTCAAGCATTGCCCTTGTGTGGCCACCGTATCCGAGTGTGGCATCAAAGCCTGTCTGTCCCGGCTTTATGTCCAGAAAATCTATGATTTCTTTTACCATTATGGATATGTGCATGCCCGCAGGAGTATTTCCCTTGCTGATGACATGCTCAATTGTATCCTTGTATTTCTCCGGGTTTAATTCCTTGTATTTTTCCTCAAATTTTTTGGGATATTTTCCGCTATAGTGCACGCGGCGCTTGTGCTGTTTTTCTTCGCTCATTTTATGCTCCGTTTCATTCTGGGTTAGAACTGTTATGCTGACTTTGCTACAGTATAACTTTTATTTTACTTTTCCGCAAGATAATGACTTACATTCCTATACCATCTGCACGAGCCACACGTCGCTTTTCACCATGAAGTATCCGATGACTACCTTTATCAGCTCTGTGGCCTGCACGAGGAAGTACACCGCTACTATGCCAAGTGCTGTGTATTTGGCAAGCACAAATGCCACCGGCACCACTATCACCCACGTAAATACGGAGTCAAACAGAAATGTGACCAGTGTCTTGCCTCCTGAGCGGAGTGTGAAATACGACGAATGTGTAAATGCACAAAACGGCATAATTATCGCTGATACCGCTATGAAGCTTGTTGCGAGCGACTTGATTTCATCTGTTGTGTTATATATCTGAGGGAAAAGTCCGCCTACCAGAAGCATGACCGCCGCCATTATAGAACAGCAGAACACACTGAACACTATCATCTTGTTATCCGCATCCTTTGCCTTTTCAAGCTCACCGGCTCCAAGATACTGCCCCACAACTATGCTGATGCATGCGCCAAGCTGTATAAACACTATATTGAAAAGGTTTGTTATCGTTGTCGCAATGTTTAAACCTGCGATTACCGAGAGTCCTCGTACTGAATAGCACTGTGTAACCGTTGTCATGCCTGCTGCCCATAAAAGCTCATTGAGCATGAGTGGAAGTCCCTTGATGAATATAGTCTTAAACTCACCAAACGGCATTCCTATTCCTCTGTAAGCGCCCTCGAGATATCTGTTCTTATCCCTGTTTTTATGCGCCCACAGCACAACTATTATTGTCTCAATATATCGCGACATCACCGTGGCAATAGCTGCTCCCGCCACACCCAGCTTTGGTATCGGTCCTATTCCGAAGATGAGCAGAAAATCAAGCACCGCATTGCTTCCAACTGCTGCAAAGCTTGCAACCATCGGTACAAAAGTCTGTCCTGTTTCCTTTATGTTTGTCGCATAGGCCTGCGTCACCGCAAACGGTATGAGACCTATCATAACAATTTCCAGATATTCCTTTCCATATGCCAGTGCTACCTCCGTGGCACCGTTTCCTGCCGTATCTGTCAGATAAAGTGATATGAAACCTGTTCCGTTCGTGATAAACAGTGTCATCGCTATTGCTGTAACAAGCAGCGCTGCATACAGCTTGAATCTGAAGGAATACATATGCCCCTTATGATTTCCCTTGCCAAAATACTGTGCTCCGAATATACTTGCCGCTGACACCGCCCCAAATACAGCCAGATTGTACACAAATATGAGCTGGTTTACGATTGCTACTCCTGACATCTGCTCTGTACCAAGCTGTCCTACCATAATGTTGTCCAGAAAGCTTACCAGATTTGTGATTGCATTCTGGATTATCATTGGTATGGCCAGCATGAGATAGCGCTTATAAAATGCCTTGTCTCCTATATATTTTTGTCTGAATTTATGCATGTTTGTCCCCCTTTAGATTTCTCCATAGTTCTTTCGTGTAATGCTACTATTCTACTACGTCAGACTTTATTTTTCAAATATTTTATGTGTTTTTCCTTAACTTATTTTAGGATTCAGATTTTTGTATCATAATGGCCATGGGGCTACTATGACCTCGGTCTGCACAATGAAAACTTCGTAATTAAAGCTCCCGGCTGACAACACTGTTTGTGCTGTCACTCGGGAGCTCTTAATTTAATTTTTTATATAGTTTTACTTTTTATGTCAATATCCTGTTTATTTGTTTACTGCCGGTTCATATCCTGTGTTTCCTGATACTTTCTGATTACGAAAAACATGGTAGTTCCATCACCCTCTTTGCTGGTAGCCCATATCTTGCCGCCGTGATCCTCTATAATCTTCTTTACGATGGAAAGTCCTATGCCGCTGCCTCCGGTAGCCGAATTTCTCGACGCATCCGCTCTGTAAAATCTGTCAAAAATATATGGCATATCTCTCTGGGCGATTCCTCGTCCATTGTCCTCGATTTCAACCTGTATGAAGTCACCAACATCATTTATCCTGATATCTATATAGCTTTGTGTCTTGTTCATATACTTCACCGAATTGCCGACTATATTATTAATCACACGGCGAATCTGCTCCGGATCAGCAATGATAAGCACGTTGCTATCCACATGATTCTCATATGAAAGCCTGATATTTTTCGCCTCAAGATCGAGTCCTATTTCCTCAACACAGTCGTTAAAATAATCTGTGACATTTATCTTCGCAAAATTGTATGGAATCCTGTTCGTATCAATCTTCGAGTAAAGTGTCAGCTCATTAATGAGCTTATCCATATCGTTTGCCTTATTGTAAATGGTCCTGACGTATTTATCGATCTTCTCAGGGGTGTTTGCCACTCCGTCAAGTATGCCCTCGGCGTAGCCCTTTACCGCAGTAATAGGAGTCTTTAAATCATGTGCGATATTGCTGATTAACACTCTGTTTTCAGACTCATTCGTCACCTTTTCCTCGGCATTTTTCTTGAGGCGCGCGCGCATCTGCTCAAACGCAGTACACAGCTCGCCAATCTCTCCGTCGCTCGGGCTCGTCTCAAGCTCAAAGTCCAGATTACCATCCTTGATATTTTCAGCGGCAATACGCAGCCTCTCTATCGGTGTGATGATACTCCTGTATATCCACACTATAAGCATGGCAGCCGTAGTAAGAAGTATAAATACAAGCGCAAATGCTCCCTCTATCAAAACAGTCCTGACCTCAGGGATCACGCACGCGGTTGATGTCACTATGTAAAGACTCGCCTCGTCACCATCACTGTCACAAAAATTAAGCTGCTTTATGAGCACCTTGTCATCACTGTCCATATAGCTGCTCACATCAGAGCTGCTCTGCTTATTGGATATTCGCGGAAGCTTTCTCAAAATATCATCATTGTCAATTCCACCATTGAAAATGAGCTCTCCTTCACTTTTCACTATGAGATATGAATACTTCTTCTCCAGCTTCTTATTTATCTTAGTCAGATAATCACTATCAAGAAGCCTGGATGGTTCTATGAGCGATGTCTTCTCGAGCTCATCATATGTGCGCCCTGTCACCTTGTTCAGAAACTGTACTGTGTCAGTGAGCGCGAGCATGCCCGCATCCTCCATGCCATATGTCTTGTTTATGGCCTTTAGCTGAATCTTATTGAAACCCACAAGCACTATACTGGTGAGCACAACAGGCACAAAAATAATTATGCAGAATGATATAGCAAGTTTTGTTTTTATCTTCATAGTATTCTCCATTTGAATAAATTAATAAGCCACTTTATATATACAACAAGGACATATCCTTTCGCATTTGAATTTGATATGTCCTATTAATACTACAATATCTACTATATTTTTTAAAAATCACTACAGCTTAAATCTGTATCCCACGCCCCAAATAGTCTCAATATACTGTGGCTTTGCAGTGTTCATCTCGATTTTTTCACGAATCTTCTTGATATGAACAGTGACTGTCGCAATATCTCCTACTGAATCCATATTCCAGATTTCCTTAAAGAGCTCCTCCTTGGTAAACACATGGTTTGGATTCTCCGCAAGGAATGTGAGCAGATCAAATTCCTTTGTGGTAAACTGCTTTTCCTCTCCGTTTACCCAAACACGGCGGGCTGTTTTGTCAATCTTGATGCCACGAATCTCAACGATATCATTTTCATGTGTAGCGCTTCCGATCAGGCGCTCATATCTGGCCAGATGAGCCTTTACCCTGGCAACAAGCTCTGATGGAGAAAACGGCTTTGTGACATAATCATCTGCGCCGAGTCCGAGTCCTCTTATCTTGTCGATATCATCCTTCTTGGCTGAAACCATGAGTATCGGTGTATTCTTTTTCTCACGAATCCGCTTACAAATCTCAAAGCCATCAATGCCCGGCAGCATAAGATCCAAAATAAACAGATCAAAATCCTCCGCCAAAGCCTTGCGAGACCGCTTGTGCCATCATTCTCCACCTCTACCTCAAAGCCACTCAGCTCCAGGTAATCCTTCTCAAGATCAGCAATTGCAACCTCATCCTCTACTATCAAAATTCTGCTCATATCCGTTCCTCCTGAAAATAAAAAGCCATGGAAACCGACTCAATGTCAGTCCCATGACTTAATTATATCATATATCCGATAACTTCTGTCTAAATTTTCTCTAAATTCTTTCTAACTTTTTCTAAGAAATATAATGTATACTATCCGGCGCTCACAACCTAAAAAGCGCGAAGCCCCACATATTGTTTAGAGATATTTCTTGAGGTCCTCAACCTTATCAAGTGCCTCCCAAGGCAGCTTGATATCTGTACGTCCGAAGTGTCCGTATGCTGCTGTCTGGCGGTAGATAGGTCTTCTGAGATCAAGCATCTTGATGATTCCGGCCGACGAAGGTCGAAATTTTCCCTTACGATTTCAACGATTCTGTCATCTGCAAGCTTTCCTGTGCCGAATGTATCAACCATGATAGATGTTGGCTGTGCAACACCGATAGCATATGAAAGCTGAATCTCACACCTGTCAGCAAATCCTGCTGCTACAAGGTTCTTTGCTACGTAACGTGCTGCATAGGCTGCTGAACGGTCTACCTTTGTGCAGTCCTTTCCTGAGAAAGCTCCGCCGCCGTGACGTGCATATCCGCCGTAGGTATCTACGATAATCTTACGACCGGTGAGACCTGCATCTCCGTGTGGTCCACCTATTACGAAACGTCCTGTAGGATTGATGAAGAACTTTGTCTCAGCATCAATCATATCCTTTGGAAGGATTGGGTCAAATACATATTTCTTGATGTCCTCATGGATCTGCTCCTGGGTAACATCCTCGTCGTGCTGTGTTGAAAGTACAACTGCCTCAAGTCTTACCGGCTTTCCTGCCTCATCATACTCTACTGAAACCTGTGTCTTTCCGTCCGGACGAAGGTATGTAAGTGTGCCGTCTTTTCTAACCTTTGTGAGCTGGAATGCAAGCTTGTGAGCGAGTGCGATTGGGTATGGCATGTACTCCTCAGTCTCATTTGTAGCATATCCAAACATCATTCCCTGATCTCCGGCTCCGGTGTCGAGGTTGTCTGTAAGGTCGCCCTCTTTTGCCTCGAGTGCCTTGTCAACTCCCATGGCGATATCAGCAGACTGCTTGTCAATTGAAACCATTACTGCACATGAGTTTCCGTCGAGTCCCTTCTTTCCGTCATCATATCCGATCTCAAGTGCTGTTTTTCTGACGATTGCAGGAATATCAAGCTGTGCCTTTGTGGTAATCTCTCCTGTTACAAGGATGAAGCCTGTACAGCTTGCTGTCTCACATGCGACACGGCTCATCGGGTCCTGCTGTATGCATGCATCAAGGATGGCATCTGATACTGCATCGCAGAGCTTATCCGGATGTCCCTCAGTTACTGATTCTGATGTAAATAATAATTTCTCCATTAATTATCTGTTGCTCCTTTCATACTGTGTGACCAATATTTTTCCAATAAAAAACCACTTACTGCAAATAAGTGGATTAAAATTAAGATAATAAAAATCCTCTTATTGTTCGATTACTCGCTCAGGTTGGCACCTTCCTGTTTTCTAACGGGGTTGCCGTGATTTCATAGATCCTTTGTATCTCCATCACTCTGAATAAGAGAAGTTACAATATAGAATTTTTCAAATCTCTGTCAGCTATGTTACTACCACATGATATATATGTCAAGTATCATTTTCGATACAGATTTATCAATAATCCATTTTCGATACCCTATTCATTTTTATAATCAAAAGGATTACGGAGTAGTTACTCAAAAAAATTATAAAATAACCAAAAATAAGAACCGTACATCTACAGTAAGATGCTGCCGGTTCTTATTTTATATATACCTATCTATTACGATACCTTGAGTATGAACTTCTGAAGCTCCTTCTCATCCTCTACCCTGGCAATCTTTGCACCAATCTTTGTAAGCTTCTCCTCGAGTGCCTCATAGCCTCTCTGGATATAGTAGATATCATCAACACTGTGATGCCCTCTGCTGCAAGACCTGCTATAACCAGTGCAGCTCCTGCTCTTAGGTCAGGTGCATTCACTCTGGCACCTGTGTATCTTTTCACGCCGCTGATGATTGCTATATTGCTCTCTACCTTTATATCAGCTCCCATTCTGGTGAGCTCGTCAACATACTTGAAACGATTCTCAAATATGCTCTCTGTCACTGTACTGGTGCCCTCAGCGATACCCAAAAGCACTGCCATCTGTGGCTGCATATCTGTCGGGAAGCCCGGATATGGAAGTGTTGTGACCTGTGTATGCTTTAAATGTCCGTCTGATATTACTCTGACTGAGTCATCAAACTCCTCTACCTGGCAGCCTACCTCCAACAGCTTTGCTGTGGTGGCCTCAAGATGCTTTGGAATGACATCCTTTACCAGCACGTTGCCTCCTGTTGCCGCAACTGCAAACATGAATGTACCGGCCTCAATCTGATCCGGAATGACAGAATACTCTGTCGCATGTAATTTCTCCACACCTACAATTCTGATGACATCGGTTCCTGCGCCCCTGATATTTGCTCCCATGCTGTTTAAGAAGTTTGCCACGTCAACGACATGAGGCTCCTTAGCCGCATTCTCGATAACAGTCTTGCCATCTGCCATGGCTGCAGCATCATAATATTGATTGTGGCACCTACAGAAACCTTATCCATATATATATGTGTGCCCTTAAGCTCCTTTGCCCTGGCGATGACAAGGCCATGAGCTATGTCTATGTCTGCTCCCATGGAGCGGAAGCCCTTCATATGAAGTCAATCGGCCTGCTTCCGATATCACAGCCTCCCGGAAGCGCAACCTCTGCATGCTTGTATTTTCCAAGTAATGCACCAATCAAATAATATGATGCCCTGATTCGTCTGATGAATTCATTATCGACATTTACGCCCCTGATAAATGAACCGTTTATCTTTACCTTGTGTATATCCACGCGCTCCACATGTGCGCCGATTTCTTCGATTGCCTGAAGTAAGACATTGATATCCCTTACATTTGGCAAATTATCTATTGTTACAGTCTCGTCTGTCATTATGGCAGCGGCCAAAATAGCAAGTGCAGCATTTTTAGCTCCACCAATTTCAACTTCACCGTATAAAGGATTTCCACCTTTGATTACGTACTGTTCCATATTCCACCTCTATGAATTCAGGAGTATACTTCCTCCTAATATACTATTCTCAATTTACACTATTGTTATACATTCAACTACAAATTTCATTTATGACGACGTATTTAAGCCGCCATTTGTGCCGGTGCTGCTTTTAATAAATGACGCAGCAGCTACTATTATCTAATCATATCACGATAAATAAGCACTATAATTCAAGTGCCTCCACCAGCTTCTCTACTGTCTGCTCCACATCAAGCCCCTCCTCGGAAACCTCGATGTCTGCATACTGCTCATACAATTTTGAGCGCTCTTCAAAAAGGGTTTCTAAAGTCTGCCCTTTCTTTAATACTACACCTCTACCCTTTATATCTGCAAGTCGTTTTTCCAAAATAGCATAAGAAACCTTGAGATACACAACTCTGCCTATCTCCTTAAGATGCTCCATGGCCTCTTTTCCGTATACCACCGAACCGCCTGTAGCTATAACGGCCCTATCAGCCTGATAGAGGCATTGACACGGTTCTCTACCTCTATAAAACCGTCCGTGCCCTTTTCCTCAATTATCTCACGCAGAAGCTTTCCCTCCTGCTCCTGTATCAGTAAATCCGCATCCAGGAAGCTGTATCCCAGCACCTTTGCAAGTATTACGCCTATGGTACTCTTTCCAACTCCCGGCATGCTATAAGTACGATATTAGTTTTCTGTTCCATCTACTGCCTCAGTATTCTCTGTATCTGTACTATTGGTGCTTTCTGACTGCTGTGTGCTCTCTGTAGCGCTTGTGTCTGCTGCCTTTTTGTCCTTCTTGGTAGTAGTAAAATAATTGTGAATCTTGATCTTGTCAAGCTGCTTCTGCTTTACAGACCATTTTTCATCGTCCTGCCATCCTGAAAGGATGCCATTGTAATATTTGTCCTCTTTATTGCCCTTTACAGTCTTCCTGTTTGACTCTGTTGCTTCCTCATCGGTCTTTTTGTCAAGCCTTACGATATAGTAAGTGCTGTCTGTAGTGATGAGGTCTGAGGTCTGTCCCTCCTCGAGGGAATTGAGTGCATCTACAACGCTCTGATCAAGATTGTTTGTAGTGTATACACTGTCCTTAGTCTTGCTGTTCGATGACTCTGAGCTCTCTTTAGACTCGATATCACTTACAGACTCGGTGGACTCTGTGTCATCTGATTTCTTATCTGAATCATCTGTCTTCTCCGCATCCGGATCAACGTATGTGGCGTATGTGCCTGTTGTGGCTGTAGTGCCTGCTGCCTTGGCTGCATCCTCTAAGGATGATCCTCCTGCAAGCGCCTCTACACTGCATCTGCCTGTGCCTTTATCTGTGCTGACTGCTCATCTGTATATGTCTGATACTGGTAATTAGAGTCATATGCACCCTTGTAATCAAGCTTCACAATGGTGTATGCAGCCATATTGGCTTCCTCATCCGTCACGCTTGAATCAGCATTTTTGATGATTGCAGCATACATCTTACTCTTTATGAGGCGAAGCTCTAAATATTCCTCGACAATCTCCTCTGTAGCACTCATCTCGTCTATCACATCATCGGAATTTGCCTTCATAAACTTCTCTGCGGCCTTTTTGATTTCCTTTTTCTCATCATCAGAAACCTCTACATCGTAATCTGACTGATGCGCCTTTAATGTGTAGAGCTCATGAGCCTCCTCGATAGCATTTTTCTTCCATGTTTCAAGCACAGTATTATTGCCTGATACTGTCTTGTCCCAGTAGCCCTCGCCCATGTACTGTATATACATGTCATCATAACCGGCCTCCTGGTACCTTATCATAAAATTAACAAGCCCAAGCTTGATATCCTCTTTATCTAATGTCGCAACTGTTGCGGTTTTATTTATTGAACATCCTGTAAAAGCTGTAACTGAGAGTGTTGCAGCTAATAACATAGCTATTACTTTTTTCGCTTTCATTGTATCTATCCTCTTTAAAATTGGTATAGTATCGCTCGTATATTATAGAGCTTTTCGGGCCTGCTGGCAAGCATTTTCTAAACTTTGTAAATTATCGTCAATTTCGCGTAAAGCATGTGGTGTTTCCTATGCTATATGCTACATGATTCCAAAATTCGGGTAACTATTCAGCCGTAATCAGTTCCTTACGCATTTGCGAAATCAGTTCCTCCACCACATCAAGCACATCCCGCTTCTTCGCCACGCTGCCATTTTTTAAATCAAATGTGAAATATGGGTTTTCTGCCATATTAAATTTGAGTGAGGATTTATACTGGGCAATAAGCTCCGGTATCTTCTCCGGATTTATCCTTGCCCGTTCAAACATGGTAAGCTTTATCAGTGAGCCGGTCTGCTTTATCTCAGTGATATATACGGCATGTGCCAACGCCTTAAGCCTTGCCACGCGAAGCAGGCTGAGCACTGATTTTGGTGGTTCACCAAACCTGTCTATGAGCTCCTCGAGCATCTCATCCTTCTCTTCCTCTGTCTCTATGCCTGCAATACGCTTGTATATATCCAGCTTCTGGAATTCGTTTGCGATATAACCTGCCGGAATATAAGCATCGGTTACAATATCCACGGTCTGTCAAATTTGTCACTGATATCCTCGATGCCCTTAGCCTCTTTTACAGCCTCGCTCAACATCTTGCAGTACAAATCATAGCCCACTGCCTCCATATGGCCGCTCTGCTCCGCTCCGAGCAAATTGCCCGCACCACGGATTTCAAGGTCTCTCATGGCAATCTTAAAGCCGCTGCCAAGGTCTGAGTACTCCTTTATCGCTGCAAGACGCTTTTCTGCCACCTCTTTTAGCATCTTGTTGCGCCTGTACATGAGAAATGCATACGCAGTACGGTTAGATCTGCCGACTCGTCCGCGAAGCTGATAAAGCTGTGAAAGTCCCATGTTGTCCGCATCGTGGATAATCATTGTATTGACGTTTGAGATGTCAAGTCCGGTCTCAATAATGGTTGTGGATACAAGCACATCTATTTCACCATTTATGAAACGGTACATGATGCGCTCAAGCTCCGTCTCCTTCATCTGTCCGTGCGCAAATGCAACAGTCGCATCCGGCACCAGCTCCTGCAGCTTTGCCGTTATGTCTGCTATGTCGCGCACTTTATTGTATACGTAGTACACCTGTCCGTTTCTGGCAAGCTCCCTGTTTATTGCCTCTCTGACAAGCTCATCATTGTACTCCATGACATATGTCTGAATCGGCACACGGTCCATCGGCGGCTCCTCAAGCACACTCATATCCCTTATGCCGATTAAACTCATGTGAAGTGTCCTCGGAATCGGTGTAGCGGTCAGTGTGAGCACATCGACATTGACCTTCATCTGCTTAATCTTCTCCTTGTGAGTCACTCCGAAGCGCTGCTCCTCATCGATTACCAAAAGCCCCAGATCCTTAAACTGCACATCCTTTGAGAGTATGCGGTGTGTTCCGATAATAATATCGACCTCACCCTTTTTAAGCTTCTCTATCGTCTTTTTCTGCTCCGCTGCGCTTCTGAAACGCACATCAAATCCACATTCACCGGAAAATCCTTCATCCTCTGCGAAAACGTATCATAAATCTGCTGTGCCAGAATGGTTGTCGGGGCAAGATATGCCACCTGCTTGCTGTCCTGCACTGCCTTGAAGCCGCACGGATTGCAACCTCCGTCTTGCCGTAGCCCACATCACCGCAAATCAGTCTATCCATTATTTTATGGCTCTGCATATCAGTCTTTGTGGCTTCAATTGCAAGAATCTGATCCTCAGTCTCATCAAAAGGAAAAAGCTCCTCAAACTCTCTCTGCCATACCGTATCCTCGCCGAAGGCATATCCGTTTTGCTGCTCACGCTGGGCGTACAGCTTCACCAGGTCTCCTGCAATCTGCTTTACCGCACCTCTGACACGATTCTTCGTCCTGGTCCATTCCTGACCGCCAAGCTTGTTGAGCTTTGGTTTCCTGGCATCCTTTCCGGCATATTTTTGTATCATATCAAGCTGAGTGGCAAGAATATAGAGATTGGAGCCACCCTGATACTCTATCTTGATGTAGTCCTTTACCTTTTTGTCCACCTCAAGCTTTTCAATGCCGCGGTAAATACCTAGTCCGTGGTTTTCATGCACTACATAGTCCCCAACCGACAAATCGGTAAAGCTCTGTATTTTTTCACCCTCATAGGTGCGGTGACGCTTCTTTTTCTTCTGCTGCGCCCCAAAAATATCTGACTCCGTAATCACGGCAAACTTTAGGATAGGATACTCAAAGCCTCTTCTCACCTTGCCGTAGCAGACCATAATCTGCCCCTCAAAAAGCTCATGGTCGTAGTTTTCAGTATAAAAGCATGTGATTCCCTGATCTGTGATATCCTCTGAAAGCCGCTTTGCCCTTGTCCTTGAACCGGATAAAAGAATGACTCTGTAGCCGTTTTTCTTATAGCGCTTTAAGTCCTTTATCAAAAGCTCAAAGCTGTTATTGTATGGGCTGACGCTCTGACAGTGAATACCATAGCTTCCCAGCTGGTGCAGTCCGTTTGCTTTATTATCAAGCGCAGCGAGTGCGATGCACGAATACTTCCCAAGCTTTGCCACTATCTCCTTCTCTGTAAAAAGACCGTTCATCTGCCCCGGAAGTATATATCCCATCGCAAGTCTCTGCTTCATGCTCTCTGAAAACTCGGTCTCTGTAAGCTTTCCCTGCTCTGTACATCTGGTCAGCTCATCAAAAAATATAAGGCTGTCCGATGGATTAAAATAATCCAAAATCCCGACTCTCTCGTCAAAAAAGTACGACAAAAAAGCATCCATGCCCGCATACATGGACAGCTCTCCCCACTCCTCGGTAAGCTCGTCTGCCATCACAGTCACTCTGTGTGCTTCCTCTGTCTTCATCTGCTTTCTAAGCTTGTCAGACACACGCTTTGCCTCTGCCTTAAGCTTGTCAATTCCCCCGGCCTTTTCCTCATCGCTAAGTACAAGCTCTGCCGCCGGATATATGCTCACCCGGTCAATATTTTCAATGGATTTCTGGCTCTCGCAGTCAAAATATCTGATGGTGTCTATCTCGTCTCCCCACAGCTCAATTCGGATAGGATTCTCCTCCGTCAGTGGAAAAACATCAAGAATACCGCCCCTGACAGAAAACTGTCCCATAGTCTGGACCTGATACTCTTTTTCATAGCCCATTCTGATAAGAGCAGCCTGAATTTCCTTCAAATCCAAAAGCTGTCCCTGCTCAAGTGTAAGCACGTTTTCCCACATCTTTTCTATCGGCGCCATTGTATTCATCAGCGCATCAAAGGTGGTCACAAGCGTCACTCTCTCCTGCTCACGGATAGCCTTCAAAGCCCTGATACGCTCTGCTGTCAGGAGATTGCCCCTGATATCCGACTGGTAAAAAAGCACATCCTTTGATGGATAATACACCACCTCTTTGTCAAAAAAACTGTACTCATCGTACAGTTCCTTCGCTTTCTGCTCTCCAAAGGTCACAATAAGCTTGTTTTTCCTGTGACCTCCAAAGGCATATATCATCTGTGATTTTTGCGCATCTATACATCCCGTGACAGATATAAGTCCGGACGATTTTTCTGCCGTTTTTGTCATCTCCTCAAAGCCCGCAAGGGAAAGGAGTGGCTCTGTAAATGCTTTCACTTTCAATTCTCCATTTCTGTCTGTTCAAAATCACCTTGTCGATTTCCAGCTAGTTATATATGTTCATAGCCTTATCCGTCTCGCCCTGCATCATAAGAACTGCTGCATCCATCGCATGACCTATAGCTTCCTCTACCTTTGCCCTGTCCTCAGAACTGAAACGCCCGAGCACATGGTCAGCAAGATCCCAGCCCTGTGGCTTCTCTCCAACACCGACCTTGATACGGCTGAAGCCTGTGTGCCGGTCATTGCAATGATGCTCTTAATCCCGTTGTGACCGCCGGCGCTGCCCTTTTTGCGGATACGGATACGCCCCGGTTCGAGCGAAATATCATCAAAAATAACGATCATTTCCTCATCCGGATCAAGCTTATAAAAATTCATTACCTCAGCAACAGACTCACCGCTTAGGTTCATGTATGTCTGCGGCTTTACGAGCAGCACCTTCATGCCCTCAATCACTCCGCTTCCACAGAGCGCCTTGTGCTTTTTGTCTGTCACACTTATATTATATTTATCCGCAAGCGCATCTATCACATCAAATCCGATATTGTGTCTTGTGTGCTCATATTTTTTGTCAGGATTTCCAAGTCCTACTATAACGTACATCTTTTATCCTTTCTCTTTCTCATATCATTTACAATTCAAAATAAAACAAATACTGCTGGATAATTCCCGCCACACCCTTGTAGCGCTCAAAATCAAAGCCGTCACTATAATATTTGTCCAAAAGCTGCTTTACATGCGTATCTATCGGAAACGCATCCACATGATGTAAACCGAAAAGACATATGCAGTTCGCCACCTTTTTGCCAATTCCTTTGCGAGAAAGCAGGCTTTCCATCGCCTCATCATAGCTCATTTTGCGCAGATTATCAAGCCAGTCAGGATTATTAGCGCCATACTCATATATTTCCTTCAGATACGGTGCCCTATAGCCAAAGCCCATGCTCCTGTCATCAAATACCTCATCCGGTACCTCAAGAGGCTTTGGAAATGTATACAGTTCTTCCCCCTCTGCACTGCCGTCTATTTTATGTCCGCACCGCCTGCAAAGTAAATCCACACTGTTTGTGATTCGCTTTATGTTATTATTCTGGGAAATCATAAAAGTAACAATCATCTCCCACAAATCCTGCCTTAAAATGCGCACACCACTGCCATATGCATACGCCTCCTTCAGATGCGCGTCATCTCCGTCTGCTATAAGCTTTGCAATCCCCGCATAATCCGTATCCATATCCAGATAACTTTTCCATATATTGTTCCAGTCAGCCTCATCACAGTCCAGCTCAAACTCATTCCCGTCCTGCTTAATCCGAAGTGCCCTGTCAAATGCCACTACTGTGTATTCATTTTCTCCTGTATTCTTCCATCTGAAGCACTGACCACTGTCAGCAATCTGTTTTAAATCCAGATTATCTATTTTCGTCTTGTACATATCTGTTTGTCCATCCTCTTTTATTGTAGCTATACTCGTAACTATTCAGAACATCCCACGCACATTCTAAAAAGCCGGTCTGTCTGTGGCTTATTGTACCACGGATAGACCGGTTTGTGTGAAATATATTTGGATTATTATACCAGCTCAGGTATTTTATATCCCGCCTTGCTCATCGCTTTTTCAAAGTTTATTATTTGATTTTATGCATTCTCAATCTCTGTCTTATACTTTTCAAGAATCATATTCTGGATCTTCTCGCGTGTGGCAGAGTTAATCGGATGGGCTATATCCCTGTACTCGCCATCGTTTGCCTTACGGCTTGGCATGGCGATAAAAAGTCCCTTTTCTCCTTCGATTACCTTAATGTCATGTACCACGAATTCATCATCGATTGTGATTGACACAACCGCCTTCATCTTGCCCTCTTTTTCTACCTTACGAATTCTGATGTCTGTAATCTGCATATTTTTGTCCCCCTGGTCTGTTTTTAAATTACATATCTTACATTTTTTTCTTTTACTATTCTGACTCCATCCTCACCACAGTAGTATGCGTTTGGACTGATAGTTCCGCGACTCTCTACGATGCAATTCTCAAGGTGCACATTGTCGTCTATGTAGACATCATTGAGTATCACGCAGTTCTTCACTGTGGTGTTTTTGCCCACAAATACCTGCTTGAAAAGCACCGAATCCTCCACTCTGCCGTTTATGATACAGCCACTTGATACGAGGCTGTTTGAAATGTCTGATCCCGGATTAAACTTGGCCGGTGGCAGGTCGTCCACCTTTGAACAGATTGTCGCTCCTCCCTGAAGAAATAGCTTCTGACGTCAGGTCTTAAGAAATCCATATTGGTCTTGAAGTATGCATCAATATCGGCGATATTGTTCCAATACGAATTTATCTTGTAGCCATATATTTTCTTTACATTTTTGTAGCGCACGAGGATATCATTTACGAAATCGAATCTGTTTTCCTCAGCTGCTGCCTCCAAAAGCTCTATGAGCTGTCGTCTTCTGATGACATAGATACCTGTGGAAATGGTATTGGATGAAGCCTCGATCGGCTTTTCATCAAACTCTGTGATTCTTGACTCCTCATCCATGCGTACCACACCAAAACGGCTGACATCGTCGTTGTACATCATGTCCTTGCATACCACTGTAATGTCTGATTTTTTTCTCGATGTGAAAATCAAGCACTCTGTTGAAATCCAGCTTGTATACACAGTCACCGCTGCTGATGATGACATATGGCTCATGGCGTCTCTTGAGAAAATCAATATTCTGATACATCGCATCTGCCGTGCCCCTGTACCAGTCACTGTTGTCCGCTGTGACTGTAGGTGTAAAGAGGAATAATCCTCCCTGCTTTCTGCCAAAATTCCACCATTTTGATGAGCTTAAATGCTCATTCAGTGAGCGTGCATTATATTGTGTCAATATCGCAACTGTCTGTATATGTGAGTTTGACATGCTGCTGAGTGAAAAATCTATAGCCCTGAAGCTGCCTGCTACCGGCAGGGCCGGTACTGCTCGTTTTGCTGTCAGTTCCTTCATCCTATTATTGTTGCCGCCGGCCAAAATTATTCCTATTGCCTTCATTTTCCGTCACCTGCCTTGATAATAACTTCTCCGCCCTCAAGCACACCATCTTTGTAATCCTCTTCGTATGTAACACCGGAGATTGCTGTATTTTTGCCTATCTTTACCCCGTCCGGTATCACAGAATCTTCTCCTATAGTGACAAGCCCAAATGATATATGCTCTCATTTAATACGTTCGGCTTCTCCTGTCCGAAGCCAAGTGTCACATTGTCGCCCACCTTGCAATTTTCGGCAATGATGGACTTGTCTATCGTGACATTGGAGCCTATCTCCGTGTCACGCATGATGATGGAATCACGTATTACTGCGCCTCTTCCAATCTTGACGTTGGCACCTATAACAGAATGTTCCACATGACCATAGCATTCACAGCCCTCACCCATGATGCTTCGCTCCACATGACCCCCTTTGGCTATATAAAGTGGCTCGATTGCATCGTTCTTTGTGTAAATCTTCCAATACTCCTCGTACAGATTGAACTCCGGAATGAGGTCCACAAGCTCCATATTGGCCTCCCAGTATGAGCAGTGTACCTACGTCCTTCCAGTATCCGTTGAACTCGTATGCAAACATACGTCTGTCGTTTTCAAAGCAGTATGGTATGACATGCTTGCCAAAATCACAGTTTTCCTGATTCTTTAGTGCAAGTAAGGCTTCCTTTAGCACCGGCCATGAGAATATGTAAATGCCCATTGATGCGAGATTGCTACGCGGATGAACCGGCTTTTCCTCAAATGCATTGATGCGCTTATCATCATCGGCTATGACGATACCAAATCGGCTGGCCTCCTCGATAGGCACCGGCATGGTTGCTATGGTCACATCGGCATTGTTTTCCTTGTGGAAATCAAGCATCACCTCATAGTCCATCTTGTAAATATGGTCTCCTGACAGTATCAACACATAGTCCGGGTTGTAACTGTCTATATACCTCATATTCTGGTAGATTGCATTGGCTGTACCTGTGTACCACTCGCTGTTGCCGCTCTTCTCATAAGGAGGCAGTATTGCCACTCCTCCGTTATTCCTGTCGAGGTCCCACGGAATACCTATTCCTATGTGGCTGTTAAGTCTGAGTGGCTGATACTGTGTAAGTACCCCAACTGTATCAATGCCTGAATTGATGCAGTTGCTAAGCGGAAAATCTATGATTCTGTACTTTCCACCAAACGAAACTGCCGGTTTTGCTACGTCCGCTGTCAGAACACCAAGTCTGCTGCCTTGACCGCCTGCTAAAAGCATGGCTATCATTTCTTTCTTAATCACGTTATCACTCCTCGTCTGTCCTAATTTTTGTTGTGCCCATCCGGTCCCCACCACTAGTTTCTGTAATAACCGTATCTGTAATGCTTCTATAATAAATCACAATTGTTTCCATATAAATTATAGTTGCTGCTGCATAAATTGCAGTTACTGCCATATACTTTAACCCCATAAAATTCATATGGTCCGGATGAATTATTTTTATAAAAAAATTATACCACAGCCGCATTACCACTTCAACATTTTTCACAAAATCAAATAATATTTTCTTTTTTTCGACATTTTGCACAAGTGTCATTTAGCGTATATCTGTTTAACCGGCTATGGTTCTTATCATTTGAAAGTCATGCCTGCTTTCACCTTATTTTTCCTTTGCAAATACTATATTTAGTTGTATAATTAATATAAAGTAACTATTCAGAACAAGAAAATCTGTCGCTTACATGCAATCATGACGCATCGGCTTTTTGTTCTCAGCAGTTCTTAATAGTTACAATTATAATAAATCAGGCAGGTAAAATAAATGTATAAAATAGATTTCAGCAAACCAATACACATCCATTTCATAGGCATCGGCGGTATCAGCATGAGCGGTCTCGCAGAGATTCTGCATGAGGAGGGCTTTACCATTTCCGGCTCCGATTCAAAGGAATCAGACCTCACAAAAACTCTTGCTGCCAAGGGCATAAAAGTCATATATGGTCAGAGCGCAGACAATATCACCTCCGATATCGACCTGGTGGTTTACACTGCTGCTATCCACGAAAGCAATCCTGAGTTTGCCGCAGCAAAAGCAGCCGGTATTCCAATGCTTACCAGAGCCGAGCTTCTCGGACAGATTATGGACAATTACGATTATTCTATCGCTGTAGCCGGCACACACGGCAAGACTACCACCACATCCATGATCAGTGAGATTCTTCTCGCCGCTCAGACAGATCCTACCATTTCCGTAGGAGGTATTTTGTCATCTATCCACGGCAATCTGCGTGTGGGCGATTCAGAGTACTTCATCTCTGAGGCGTGTGAGTACACAAACAGCTTTTTGAATTTCAGACCACGCTACAGTATTATTTTAAATATTGAGGCTGAGCATCTGGATTTCTTCAAGGATATCAACGACATCAGGCATTCCTTCCGCGAGTATGCATCAAACACTCTCGCAGGCGGTGCTACCATCATCAACGGTGAGATTGACCGCTATGAAGAGATTGTCGCAGGTCTTCCTCAGAAGATTATCACCTATGGCTTTGATTCAAAATATGATTTCTATCCGGAAAATATAACCTATGACGATAAAGCTTGTGCATCTTTTACAGCTATGAGACAGGGTAGTCCACTTTTCGACGTAAAACTCTCTGTTCCGGGCGCTCACAATGTAAGCAATGCGCTCGCAGCCATAGCTTTATCCACCACACTTGGTCTCGATACGGAGTCTATCCTCACCGGCCTTGACAAATTTGGCGGTGCTGACAGACGTTTCCAGTACAAGGGCAAGGTAAACGGCGTCACAATCATTGATGACTACGCTCACCATCCAACAGAGATCCGTGCAACACTGACAGCTGCACAAAAATATCCACATGACAGGCTTGTCCTTTGCTTCCAGCCACACACCTATTCCAGAACCAAGGCATTCTTAAATGATTTTGCCGATGTTCTTTCAATGGCAGATGTTGTGGTGCTTGCTGATATCTATGCTGCGCGTGAGCAGAACACATATGGTATCTCATCTAAGGATATCCTGGATTTATTGCTCGAAAAAGGTGTGAATGCGCACTATTTCCCATCATTTGAGGAAATCGAGAAATTTTTATCAGAAAATTGTGTAAACGGCGACCTGTTGATAACAATGGGTGCCGGAAATGTAGTAGAAATCGGCGAAGACCTGCTTAAGAAATAAGTTATCCACGTTATCCACATACAAAATGTTAACAACTCTCATTTTGTGTGTGGATTTTTTAAATAATTTTCAACAGCTTATATACCCTGTGATACATTGATTTTTCAATTATTTTACACAGTTATCCACGTTATCCACATTTTTTTGTGGACTCGGAAAGCCCAAGTTTACAAGGCTTGTAGCACTTTTACCATCTTCACACGGTTAAAATATTGTGCTATAATTGCTCACAGGTTAAGCGAAAGAGAGTTTTTTATATGACAGCGATAAACATTAGCAGTGACATAGCAACATCATTCACTACTGTGTCAGATATTTTTATAGATCAATACATGCCAAAGGCAAACGGTGAGTTTGTCAAGGTATACCTTTATCTGCTCCGTGCGACAGGCTCCGGGGCAGGCATAGCAACTATTTCAGAGATTGCCGATCATTTCAGCAATACTGAAGCCGACATCATACGTGCTCTCAATTACTGGGCTTCTGAGGCATTTTACAGCTGCAATCCGGCGCTGATGGCCAGATTATGGGAATCAACCTCTGCAGTCTTTCTGTATCCGGTATGCAGGCTGCTCAGAGTAATATACAAAGCGCTGTGCTGATAATGCCGCGCAGAATAATTTGCAAAACAGCGTGGTTAATAATGCTGCACAGAATATTTCTACCGTGAATACTCGGATGCATGATTCTGTTGTGGAAAAGCTTAAGAGCCAGACTCCTGACAAAGCTGCTTCTTCACAGAAGGAATACACACTTGATGAGATTAAGGAGTTTAGAAAGAATCCTGACATTTCAGAGCTTTTCTTTATTATAGAGACATATCTGAAGCATACGCTTTCATCCACAGACACCAATATGGTGCTCTACTGGCTGGACGAGCTTCATTTTTCTACAGACCTGGTGGAGTATCTCGTGGAGTACTGCATTACCAAAGGACATTCAAGCCTTCGGTACATGAACAAGGTTGCTCTCGGCTGGGCCGATGCCGGCATAAAGACCGTAGATCAGGCAAAGGACGATGCAGCCGCTCACTCACAGATTTACTATTCTGTAATGAAGCTCTAGCATCACAGGCCGCAATCTGGTTGACTCTGAGGTGTCACTCATCAACAAATGGGTCGGCGAATACGGTTTCGATATAGAGCTTGTAAAAGCCGCCTGCAATAAAACTATTTCAGCTATCCAGAAGCCAAGCTTCGAGTACACAGACTCGATACTCGCAAACTGGAGGAAAAAGGATGTACATACATTAAAGGATGTTGAAGTGCTTGATGCCAACTTTGCCAAGGCCAATAAGGCCTCTGCTACCGGCTCATCACAGAGTACAAATGCTGCAAACGGTTCCTCAAAACCCAAAAGCAATAATTCAAGTTCCAAGAATAAATTTAACAACTTCAATCAGCGAAACAATGATTACGACAAGCTGGAGAAGCTGTTTCTGAATTCTACGGTATGATTTTTCAAGTTAGATTTACACATCCCAAGGAGGATATATGGCACTTACCAATGCTCAATATGATGAGATAATGCGAGGCTACGATAAACGCCAGCTTCAGAACAAATACATACATGACAAGCGTATTGAGGAAGCCTATCGCAAGGCGCCCCGCCTCAGGGAGATTGACTCAGAGATTGCATCCGCATCTGTCAGGCAGGCGTACAGGCTCATGGATGGTGATGAGAATGCTCTCGCCGCTTTACGCCTTGCAATCGAGGACTATAAGGAGGAGCGTGCTGCACTGCTATCCACACTCGGATATCCGCTTGATTATTTTGAGCCTATTTACACCTGTCCAGATTGCCACGATACAGGATACATAAACGGTCAGAAATGTCATTGTTTCAAGCAGGCTATTATCAATACCGTTTATTCACAGTCCAATATCAGGGAGATTTTGTCTCGTGAGAATTTTTCCGCGCTCTCATTTGATTATTACTCAGATGAGCAGAAAAATCCTGCGACAGGGCTGTCTGCTCTCGCCACAGCAAAGCTTGCCGTGACGAACTGTCATGATTTTATAGATAATTTTGAAAACAAACCTAAAAACATATTTTTCTACGGTAATACCGGTGTCGGAAAGACTTTTTTATCTAATTGCATTGCAAAAGAGCTTTTAGATGCAGGTTACTCCGTAATTTACTTTACAGCATTCCAATTATTTGATATATTAAGCAAAGGTGTGTTTGAAAAGGATGCAGATGCCATCGCAGCGCACCAGAATATATTCGACTGTGATTTACTTATCATAGACGATCTCGGAACCGAGCTTTCCAACTCATTTACCACATCACAACTTTTCCTTTGTGTAAATGAGCGTATACTGCGCCGGAAATCTACTATTATTTCCACTAATCTGAATCTGGAGCAGATAGCAGAGATTTACTCCGAGAGAACACTTTCAAGAATTTCAAGCAATTATAGTTTTATCAAGCTCTTTGGAGATGACATACGAATTAAAAAGCGTCTTTCCAAATAACGCTTTTTATATTATATATTTAGTTTATTTATTATATGGTTATATGGAGGAATAACAATGCCAAACGATGAGAGAATTTTGGAGACTATGCCAACCGGTACACTTGGACTTGTTGCAACCGACAGTTGTATAGGTCTTGCCCAGAAGGTAGATGCATACTTACAGGCTGGAGAGAGCACAGAGAGCACCAGCATGCTAACGAGAGTGCTTTCAAGGACTACTACAAAAACAGCTATATTATCAAGCCTTCTACACCTAGATTCGGTTCCGGCGAGGCTAAATGTGTTATCAACCAGTCAGTTCGTGGTTATGATCTGTACATCATGGTAGATGTAACAAACTACAGTCTTACCTACACAGTATGCGGTCAGACAAACCACATGTCACCTGATGACCACTACGCAGACTTAAAGCGTGTTATCGCTGCAGCCGGCGGAAAAGCAAGAAGAATCACAGTTATCATGCCTTTCCTTTATGAGAGCCGTCAGCACAGACGTACAGGCCGTGAGTCTCTTGACTGTCCATTGGCTCTTCAGGAGCTTATCAACATGGGTGTAGACAATATCATCACCTTCGATGCTCATGACCCTCGTGTGGTAAATGCTATTCCTCTGAACGGCTTTGAGAATGTAATGCCTTCTTACCAGTTCATCAAGGGTATCTTAAAGAACGTAAAGGATATCACTATTGATGCTGACCATCTTATGATTATCTCTCCTGATGAGGGCGCTACGAACCGTGCTATCTACCTTGCAAACGTACTCGGAGTAGACATGGGTATGTTCTACAAACGTCGTGATTACAGCCGCATCGTTGACGGACGTAACCCTATCGTAGCTCATGAGTTCCTCGGAACAAATGTGGAGGTAAGGATGTTCTTATCATCGATGATATGATTTCTTCCGGCGAGAGTATGATAGATACAGCAAGAGAGCTCAAGAAGCGTAAAGCTAACAGAATCTTTGTTGTTTCTACATTCGGTCTCTTCACAAACGGCTTCGCTTCATTTGACAAAGCATACGAGGAGGGTCTCATCTACAGAGTAGTTACAACAAACCTTATCTACCAGTCACCGGAACTTCTCTCTAAGGAGTACTATATCAGCTGTGACATGAGCAAATACATCGCATACCTCATTGATACATTAAACCACGACTGTTCTATCAGTGATCTTCTCTCACCATATGACAGAATCAAGAAGTGTGTTCAGAAGTACAATGACGAGCAGGCTGCAGCAAAGAATAAATAATTAATCGTATTTAAAAAAGCCGTGTGAAATTAATATGTACCCCTTTTACTG
>ENA-OQDD01000103-OQDD01000103.1-human-gut-metagenome-genome-assembly--contig:-NODE-103-length-32846-cov-1.834897_pt1 | contig 32846 bp, 31 predicted proteins | sample MGYA00242507_ERZ504598 | MGnify/ENA primary metagenome ERZ504598 (study PRJEB26092, sample SAMD00036318) | human gut metagenome | host: Homo sapiens | study: EMG produced TPA metagenomics assembly of...
TATTATTCTTGAAGATGAAGTTAGTGTAGCTGAAATCTGTTGTTACATCTGTGCCTTCTGCGTCTTTAATAACCATGCTGTATGTACCACCTTGAGCGCGTCCCCAGTTTGCAGTAGAGAATGCATCAGTCTTGCTGGATACAGTTGTTGCAAGAGGAGTAATAATCTTAGCATCCATAGTCAATGTCAAGTTTGCTACATTCTGAGCTGTTTCGCCTACATATACATAGAATGCTTTACCATCAGGATCTACCAAAGAACCGTCGTAGTTAACAGCATAAACACGGAAACCAATATAATCACCTTCGGCATTAACTCCTTCGGGAACAGTCAGTTCCAAAGAAGAACCGCTTGTAACTGTATTTAAGCCCTTAACACCATAAGATTTCCAAGCATTGATTTCAGAAGGAGCGCTTTCTACTGCACAATCACTATCCAATGTAATATAGAAACCGCGAACATTTTCAGCTACAGCTTCATCAAAGTTTAACAGTAAATGCTTGGCCGGCTTTTACACTATTATGCAGGGATTCCCTCTATATTTCTATGATCATCTGCATCAGCAATTACATTAATCTTTGAAGCATCATCATTTTTGATTGATAGGTTCTGCCCAAGGACTATATTTTTCATCAGTATCCCATGCAAGTTCTTTATAAGAAACTTTTGTTCCATCTTCTGAGAAGGAGTTGTCCTCACCAGCCCAGCGGTTTCTGATTTCTGCAACCGATGTCTTGTCTACATTGAAGGTCAATTTGCGCAAAGCCTCTTTATTGTCGGCAGCAAGAATTAATCCGTATTCAGATACGACCTGTCTTAAATCTGTTGCACTATCGCCTATCATTACGGCATACAAGATGTCTTTATCTTTTTTACCATCCTTACCATAAGTAGCTGCTGCTGCTTTATAAGCATCTGCATCATAGTTGTCTACGAGCTTCACGGAGACTTTCCATAAACCATTGGCAGAAATACCTCTTGTAGTTACCAGTTCTTTATAAGCTTCAATATTCTTAACTTCCAGCAAACCATTCAGGTCATTCATCTGACTATTCACTAGCCTGATCATGCTTTTATCCAAAGTTGCATTTGTTGGAGATACACGAATAATAAAGGATTCTTCGAATGTTTCTTTATCACCCTTTTTAAATGAAATAGGTTCACCAGCCAGTTTGTCACCAAAAGTCCAAGTTCTAACAGCTTCGGCAGAAACTAAATTCAAGTCCACGTATCGTGTATTATATACATCCATAGTTGTCGTATATAAGGATACATGAGTAACTTTCTTATTCAATGCAGCAGATACTACATCCAATTTAGCACCTACGACAGCTGTTACTTGTTCTGCAATCTTCTGAATCATAGCTTCAGTCAACTCGCCTTCTTGCAAAGCTTCCAAGTCTTCAATCAACTTGTCGATAGCGTCTTTGTTGGCAGATACAGCTGCATCATTACTTGTTTTGTAATTTTCCAATGCAATAACTTGTGCTTCTACTGCAGTCAGTCTGTTTCCTAAAGCAACAAGGTCTGCATTCAATGCAGTGATTTTATCAGTCAAAGCTACATCTGCTTCAGCTAATTTAGCCAAGGTTGTTTCTGTAGTAGTCTTAAAGGCCTCCAATGTCTGAATACGACCTACAATTTTAGACATTTCTTCTTCTGCATTTGCTACTGCTGCTTTTACAGCATCAACATCATCTGCACTAGCTTTAATGGCAGCCTGCAACTCAGCTTTCACTGTTTCCAATTCAGCCTTTGCTGTTTCAATGGCCTTGTTCTGTGCTTCGAGCGCTGCTTTTTCTGCATCGTCCTTAGCGGCAGCAATTGCACTTTCCAAGCTGCCCTGAGCTGCTTGCAAACTGCTGATTGAGCTTTCTACAGCACTAACCTTGCTGCTTAAATCGCTCTTCTGGCCGTCAATTTGTTCCTGCAAGTCCTTGATGTCGTCATCATAGTCCTTACAAGACGTGAACGTTCCTGCAGTGCCCACCATTAAGGCGCTGAACAGGATTACACTTAGAAACTTCTTGTTCATAATTGAAAACTTTAAATTTATAAATTTAAAAAAATAAAAAGTGAATAATCTCTCATTTTGAATCCCTTTCGCATACTTCTTTTGTTACTAAGTATTCCGTTACTTCGCAGGTAACGGGAACCATCTTGAATCAATTATGTGAAAAGAAGTTTAATATAGTTGTAATGCCCCTATAATTGTTTATAACATTTTAAGTGATGAAAGATGAAAAGTGGCTTATAGGTGGAATTCTGATAATATGACCGAGAGGTAAAGTTACGATAAAGGGAAATCAAAATATTTATAGGGAAAGAAAGACTTAAAGTGTTATTTTGTAGAGTTTTGGCTTAAGGGGAAGTTGTTGAGAAATGAGCGAGAGGACTCTTCCTTCAAGAGATGCTTCTTGCGGGAGGAATAAATATGGACACATCTAGGCCGCTTTATCAATAAAATAAAAAATCTATGCCGAGATTCCATTGCTTTTTACAAAAGAAATTACCTTCTCATTTGCTTCATCAATCTTCTTGTCGTTGAAAGGTTTGAGATAGGTTTCAGTAACATTTATCGATGAATGTCCCATCGCTTCGGAAATAATGCCAGGGTGAATCTCACAATAATATGCCATTGTGGCCCACGTGTGTCTTGCCGAATACGAACTAAGATGTGAACTCATATTCAAATGTGTTTTTAAAGCTGACAGCTGATAGTTAAAACGCCTCAAAGCTGATTGATACTCTTTATAAGCCGCTTCTGTACCATCCTTGCTACGTAATATTGGGAATAAATAAGGTGAGTTCTCGTCCTTATTGGATACCATGTGTACCAGCTGTAAGGCTTCAGGGGATAGAAGTACCCGTAAGGTGCGACCAGTCTTTCTTCTACGATAGGACAATACATTCCCTTGCAGGTCTTTCTTGTGCAAGAAAGCTAAATCGACAAATGGGAGACCACGCATCATAAACATAAAAACAAATAGCATTTTGGCCTTTTGAAGGCTTGAGGAAGGAATCCTTTTGGACAAATCCATTTCTGTCCCGCGAACTAAAGTTCCTATATCCGAAGCTTCCAAAGCTCTTTTCTTGTCTGCTTTAGTTCCTGTATACACATGTTCAAATAATCTAGGAGTATAACGGACACATCGTAAATCTACAGCTCGATTGTAAGCCGAGCGAATGACTTTCATATAGGTAGAAACGGTGTTCCAACTGCAATCTCGTTGACGCAGGTGCATTTCAAAACGTTTCAAAACCACTGGATTCAATTGCGCAGATGCAAATCCCGATAGTTATTGAATGCGGAAAACACATTCAATGTAGATTGGTAAATATGGGCTGTTCCCCATCTTCCATTTTCTCGAAGCTCTCCAATAATAGTTGACAGCATTTCTTGTAAGGTAATCTCTTTCATCTTCAATTTAAATTATACATTCTCTTATTAATAATATGTATAAGTACAATCCCTTTATAATGCAGAACATACGTGCAAATACACTAATAATTGGGGCGAACAACAATCCCATTAACAAAAAAGTGCGCTTAAATGCAGATTTTTCGATTAATTATAAAAAAACAGCATTATTATTTGCTCATTTATAGAAAAACAATTATGTTTGCACGGAAAATTCCTCCGTTACCTGCGAAGTAACGGAATTTTTTAACAAAAGCATTGTGGGAAAAGGAATGCCGGAAATGAGAAATTATTCACTTTTTATTTTTTAAATTTATAAATTTAAAGTTTTTCAAATTATGAACAAAAGTTTCTAAGTGTGACCCTGTTCAGTGCCTTGATGATAGGTGCGACAGGAACGTTCACGTCTTGTAAGGACTATGATGACGACATCAAGAACTTGCAGGAACAACTGGACAAGAAAGCTTCACTTGAAGAGCTGGCTGCAAAAGTTTCGACTTTGGAGACAGCTGTCAACGATGCTAAAACAGCTGCCAACGAAGCTAAGGACAAGGCTCAGGAAGCTTTGGACAAGGCCGGTTCGGCAGAAGGTGGTGTTTCTGATGACGACTTGAAAGCTCTGAAGAAAGAACTGCAAGACCAAATCGACAAGTTGGCTTCTTTGGACATCGTAAACCAAAAGATTGCGGCTCTGAAAGAAGAATTGAAAGGCGACTTCGTTACAGACGAGAAGCTGAAGGACTTGGCTGCTGAAATTGACAAGGTAAGTGCTGAGGTGATGTCCCTGATTGGTCATCGTCTGACCAGCCTGGCCGTAATCCCTACCAGCCACATCAACGGTATTGCCGCCATCACGCTGACTACCCTGCAATATACCCCGCAGAAGTATCAGGCTATGGCTAAGCATACAACTCAAGACCACACTACGACTCCGGTTTTGGACCACGTAAATGCTGCTGCTACAGCTAACTCCATTTCTACAGATTACAACGAGGCTTATTTCCATGTAAGCCCCAGCGTAGGTGTCCGTACTTCAGATATTGAATTGCCCTCATTTGATTGCATCACATCTGAAAATATTATGACCAAGGCTACCGGTGCTGATATTAAGACTAACAGCCCGATTCAACCGGTTAAGTACGACATCAATAAGGACGTGCTGACAGTAAAATTCAAAAGACAGTCAAGGTTCTATCGCTGCAACGACTGCGGCGACAAGAAAAGTTCTACATGGCATCTTTGAAAGCTCCTATCGCTGCTGAAAACTATAACAGCTGCTGAAAAGAAAGCTTTTGACGAACAAGGTACTAAGGTGTATGTGAACTCTGAATATGTACGTCTGCACGAAGAGGTTAAGGTTCCGTATCTGGTTAATAGCAAAACTGACTTTAGCAAAACTATGACCGGTAAGTTTGCCGATGAAATCCAGAACGACGGCAAAGAAGACTTCTATGTACACTATCATGACTCTGTATGCGTATACGAATCTAAAGCCAACGAATATGTAGACTTTAAGCAACCTTATAACGAGCCGCTTGATTTGAAGAAATTGGTGAAGGTTTGTGTTACAGACGCTAAAGATGCTAAAACTAACCACGCTAACCATGCAAATCTGGCAAACTACAAGGATTATGGTCTGACATTCCGTTTCTACATCCCTACTGCTCCTTATAACACATTGGGTGGCGTAGATGGTAACACCAACAAGACAGACCAGCAGAAATTTGCCAAGCTGGATTCTCACGAAAACGGTATCATGTCTTCCAAGGTTTACACTGTCGAAGGTACTTCTGCAACAGCTGTAGGTCGTGAGCCTATCGTTCGCGTGGAACTGGTGGATACAGTAAACAATGCTTTGGTTGCCATGCGTTACCTGAAAGTGAAATGGGTGAAAGAAGCTGGCGAGAGAGAGTTGTCTCATGCTTTTGCTGATTCTATCTATTACTGCAGCAACTACACCGGTCGTATCGGTACTCAGGAAATGAATGAGGACATCTACGACAAGGCTAAAGAAGGTGGTATGACCAAGCAGGAATTCCACGCCGTTTATACTCAATTTGATGGTACAAAGGGTGCCGGCGAAGGTACGGCTTCTGTGATTGCCAACTCTGAAGCTGGTGTAGAATCTTACAACATCATCTGGACACTGACTCATGCAGACATCGTTAAGAAGTATCCGAACTGGAACAACCAGGAAAGAATGAGCTTCAGCAAGGTTTGCTACTACATCCGATCCCTAACAGGTGCATATCCTACATTGAAGATTACTTTGACACGTACTATCTACAAGCCGGTATTCAACCTCTGGGGTTACGATGGCCGCTACTGGAAGAACGACAATGAATGGTCCACATTCAATGTAAACCCGATTGTTTACAATACCGAGGAATCCAACCCGGCATGGTCTAACAATACAGAGAATAACCCGACATGTAACATCTACACAGACTTGCTGAACGGTTTCCTGAACGACCTCGGAGTTAAACCGACAACCGGTTTGGGCGGCGCAATCTGGTATGCCGATGCACTGCGTGCCGGTAAGAAGTTCTTCTATTCCGGACTGTATCCTTATGCTGCCAGCGGCCACCAGGGTGTGAAAGGTGGTGCTTATTCAGAGGAAGGTGCCCGCTTCGTGTTCGACAAAGAAAAACTGGAAGCTGCCAATTCTGCTTACAAGTACGAATATTTCAACGGTACAAAGCGTTGTTGAAAAGACTGCGACTGTAAGTCTGACGGAACAATCCTGTACATCGACGGCAAGAAAGCTGCTGAGATTGTGAACTACGCTCCCAACAAGCTGGATGCCAATGAAATCACTTACAACATCAAGTTGGAAGAAGTAAACCCGACTCACGCACCGCGTAGCGGCGACGCTCCGACAGAAGCTGCCAAGGCTCTCGTAGGCAAGTATGTCCCCATCAAGTTGGTTGCCGACGTATGCTACACAGATGCTTGTGCTGCTGGTTCTCTGCTGGCTGCTGCCCACACTGCAACTATCAAGGAATATGATGCATTTATCATCGAACCGTTGACAGTAACTACAGGTGAAACTGAGAACTTTACTGATGCAACTGTAGGTGGTAGTACAATTGACGTTAAGGGTGCTTTCACTTATGTTTCTTGGAATGCTGACGAATCAGGCAAGAAGTATATTGTAGCCAATACTACCGGCTTGCAGAAAGCTTTGTGGGAATTCTACGAAGTAGTTCCGGGCGAATGGATGACAGACCAAATCAAGTCTAACTTGAAACTGGTTAACGGTAACTTGGTTCCGACTGATGGTGTAACAAACGGTCCTCTGCCTTCTAATACCAAGGTTGTTTACAACCAGGCAGATGAAACTCTGACTTACAACAACTACAGCGGTACTCCGGTTAACTGGGATTACAAATTGTTCATCCCTGTGAAGTTCGGTTACAAGTGGAAGACATTCACTTTGACATTCGAAGTTGATGTTAAGAAGAACTCTGGTACTCCTGCTCAAAGATAATCATCACTGCAGATAACTAATAAAAGAGAGTGTTTCCGGAAAAGAAGCACTCTCTTTTCTATAAAAACAAAAGAACAATGAGACGAACGATTTTTGGCTATGTTGACAATAGCTTTCGGTTTTTTATATTCTTGTACCAATACTAACAGTACAGAGTCTACTCATTCTTTCGCCGGTACATTCATAACGGAAAATGGCGTGAGGTTTGAACTCCGTGCAGACTCAACCACCCTCATCACTTTCTCTGATTCAGTGAAGTATGAAGGTACATGGAAGTCTTGCAAGGCCGAAGACCACTTAGAGTATGCCAATATCGAATTTGGAGGTTATCAGGAATACTATTATTTAAAAGATGAAAAGCTTTACCGAAGTGAGCGCGAAATGCGCCACGATGCTTTGGGAACAAAAGTGAAATATCAGGAATAAACTGAAGAGTAAAACATTTGCATAGAAGAGGCTATCTCAAGTGCATTTTGAGACAGCCTCTTGCTTTTTTCAGCAATTCACCATTTAGACAGTTGTACGCAGCAAAAGTGACAAGAATTTATAAGAGTTGAACAACATAACAAGCTATCTTCTTATGTACTCAGCAGAATCAAGCAAAGCCGGCCTAGAAATATAGTGTGATTCTCATAAGAGATTATATGCTTAGCCCAAAAGCCACTGAAAGAATTATCACAGAGGCCGTTGAAGCAGTGAAGGACTGGCAGGCTTTAAGAGTAAAGCCAGAAATAGGTAGACAGGAAATGGATAGATTCATAAACTTATTCTAGCTAATTTATACCCGAAAAGACATAATCTCTTTCTCCTTTAATCTTTTTATACCTTATGGGTGTAATAACGAAAATATATTCTATCTTTGTACCCCAAAGGGTAATAAAAATGGAATATACGGAAACAAACAACAATTATCCAAATATGTAAAAGCGAATTGCGTAAGCAGTACAATCTGACCCAAGTGGAACTTTCGGAAAAGTCAGGAGTAGGCTTGCGCTTTGTCCGTGAATTGGAACAAGGCAAACAGACGCTGCGGTTGGACAAGGTAAACCAGCTACTGTCTTTGTTTGGCAGCGAAGTTGGCGCAGTACCTATAACTAAAACTGACGAATGATGAAGCAGGCATTGATAAATCTCCGAGGAATAAAAGCCGGTATCCTCACAGAGGATGAGGATGGCTATACCTTCCAGTACGATACGGAATTCCTGCAGTCGGATGTTGCAGAAGCTGTCAGTCTCACATTACCCTTGACAGAGAAAGCCTATCACGACAAAGTGCTGTTTCCTTTTTTCGACGGCTGATACCCGAAGGATGGCTGCTTGACATTGCGGAAAAGAACTGGAAAATAGATGCACGTGACCGAATGTCACTGTTGCTGGCGTGCTGTAAAGACTGTATCGGTGCAGTGGGTATCGAACTATAAATGAGGAGGATTAAAAATGGCAAAATGTCTGTATTGCTACAAAGAACTGAATGGAAATGAGAGGGATTTCCACAAGGCTTGCTCAAAAAAGATATTCGGGACACTAGAGGCGCCTATATTGCCTTATACGCACAATAATCTCAACGATTTGGCAAGGCAGGTAATTCGCAGTCAGACCACACTGACCGGAGTGCAGGCCAAATTATCATTGGATATCAACAAAGGAAGTAAAAACGAGCCTGGACGATTTACGATTGTAGGCTTATGGGGGCGCTATATTTTGAAGCCGCAAACCGAACGGTTCGGCAATCTTCCCGAATTAGAGGATCTGACAATGCATCTTGCGGAGATAGCCAAGATACGAGTTGTGCCGCATAGCCTCATCCGCTTTGAGGATGGTGAATTATGCTATATCACCCGGCGCATAGACCGCACGAATGAAGGAGGGAAATTGGCTATGGAAGACATGTGCCAACTTTCTGAAAAACTCACTGAACAAAAATACAAAGGTTCTTATGAACAGATTGCGAAGTTAGTGCTGAGATATTCATCCGCTCCCAAATTGGACCTGGTGAATTTCTGGGAGCAAGTCGTCTTTTCATGGATAACCGGTAATGCGACATGCATTTGAAGAACTTCTCGCTTTATAGTCCCCAACAAGAGGTATATACGCTCACACCAGCATATGACATGCTGTCTACCGCATTGGTGATGCCTGAAGACACCGAAGAACTTGCACTTACACTAAACGGCAAAAAACGTAAATTAAAGAAGGCTGACTTTGTCATGTCCATGCGGCGTCGGGATTGGACGAAAAAGTAATAGAAAACCTCTTCAAGAAACTCTTGAAAGTAGAAACCAAATGGATGGAGTTCATCAGTCTCTCTTTTCTACCGGAGGAGATGCAAATATCATATAAAGACATGATAAGCATAAAACTCAATATGCTGAAATGATACGAAACCCAACAAGGATTTCCTCTTTCTATCGCCCTTCTCTCTTTACTTCAATCCACCTTCTGAAGAAAGGGTCATCCAGTTCATACCCCTCATTACGTATCACATATCCTTGTTGTCCAAGTCGCTTCAAGCTACTGAAAGCTGTACTTGGAGAATCAATACCGACAGCTTGTAGAAAAGGAAGACTGGACGGAGTCCCATCTGCATAGTTAAGCCTATCAAGACTTTTTTATCTGTTTTATTGAAAGTGCTCCATAAACGTTCATAATCCATATCATGTACATGGGTCAACTCCGTAATGGCAGTTTCCACCAAAGTATCACTGTAACCGTTTTGTTTCCAGTTATTCCATGTCTGGTAAGCCAGTTGCTGGGTGTAATAGGGATGACAATTGGTGAACGACAGAATGCTGCGGCCTATCGTTTCAGCATCCATATCTTCACCCAAGAGAAGAAAGCCATTCTTGAGAAACTCATAGAAGTCATCTTGAGGAATCTTACCCAACTTCATCAAATATCCAAAATGATAGAAAGGAGATTTCTTTTTCTCAAAGATTTCCTGCATCATCGATTCCTGGCTACCTAAGAAAATGTAATTGGCATGGTTGTAAGTCTGTAGAATAGACCGCAATCTTTTATCCAGATTCTTGTCCAATGTACGTATTTCTTGGAATTCGTCCAGTACTACAATCGGTTTCTTGTGTGGATTCTTCATTCCCAGTTTATCAATCAGTGTGAATACATCCTCCAACAAAATGAAACCATCCATTGACGGCTGAAATGAAACTTCTATGCCATCCGTCATGGGATTGGTTGAAATGGTGGGGATAAAACGAAAGTGAGTGATAAGATGCTTCAGACGTTCCATAGAATATTGTTGAAGCACAATCCGCAATAATCGTGCAGCAAAGTCGGCAGTGCCTGTTACCAACTGCAGGTTCAACTGGAAAACGGGACGTGACAACCCTTTCGTTACTTTTTGGACGAGGCTGGTCTTGCCGAAACGTCGTGGGCTAATAAGTATCAGGTGATTCTCACTTGCAAGTATCTCTCTTACTTTTTCTTGTTCCGCTACTCTATCCGTAAAGTATTCACCGTCTACAATCGTACCGAATTTAAATGGATTATTCATATTGCGACTTTTTTCAATGCGACTTTTTTCGCAAATATAAGAAATATATTTGAGTTCATTCTGAAAGACTGGCTAAAATGAAGAAATACATTATAAGCTTCTGTTTTTCTTCATTTTATTGTATATACTTGTAAGGTAAACCCTTTATAAATAAATTGGAAATGAATAGAAATGAAATTACCTTACAGGAGATGTTCTCCTCAGTCATCGGGGAACTCCGGGAAGGCGGCAGGTGGGGACGGCACACATCTACCAGTCAGCGGTGAATGCATTCTCGGCATTCACCAAATGGCAGCCGATGCCCATGCGCAAGTTGAGCCCGACCGTACTGAAGAGATTCGAAAACTTCCTCAGGCAGAGGAACTGCAGTTGGAACACCGTATCCACCTACATCAAGACGGTACGCTCGGTGTATAACCGGGCGGTGGACAGAAAGTACATACGGTATGTACCCAGACTGTTCGAGCATGTGTATACCGGCACACGGGCGGACAGGAAGAAGGCGCTCGAAGCATCAGACATCAGCAGCCTGGTAAGGGAGACGGAAAGGAGCCTGCAAGGAGGGACGCTCCCAAACACACAGCAGAAAACAAGGATTTTCTTCGTACTCATGTTCATGCTCAGGGGCATACCCTTTGTGGATCTGGCATACCTGCACAAAAGGGACCTGCAGGGAAATATACTATCGTACAGACGACGGAAGACGGGACGGGCGCTGACCGTATCACTCACACCCGAAGCCATGCAGATGGTGAGAATAATAGCAAACAAGGACAAGGACTCTCCTTATTTATTCCCCATATTACAAAGTGAGGAAGGGTCGGAAGCCGCATACCGGGAATACCAGTCGGCACTCAGGGCATTCAACCAGCGGCTGGCAGTACTCAGGCAGTGCTTGGGAATGCAGTCGGCACTCAGTAGTTATGCGGCGAGACATACTTGGGCCACAATGGCTTATCACTGCGAGATACATCCCGGAATCATATCGGAAGCCATGGGGCACTCCTCCATCACGGTGACGGAAACCTATCTGAAGCCTTTCAGCAACAGAAAGATTGACGAGGCCAATCAGAGGGTAATTTCTTTTGTAAGAAGTGGAGCGTGTACAGTATAAAAGACGTTACTTCTTTTGATAGGATAGAATAGATTTGTTGCGCATTTTCCGGAGTCTTCAAAATGAGTTTTGAGGAACGGAATGGTGTTGCCTTTACGGAGCTTCCATCGGTTCTGTCAATATGCTGTTATTCAACCTTTTGAACTGAAAAATACATACTTTCATTTTTTGAAAGCCTCATTTCATCACTTTCCCACTGTCACTTTTCTGGACTTCCAATCCTCTTTCCAATATCCTAACGGGCTGATTTTTACTATTCCAGACAAAACCCACCTATTTTCTCCTTATTCCTTGATTATTAACGGAATTAACAGGATTTCATTACCTGCGAAGTAACGGAATACTTTGTAACAAAACAAGTATGCGAAAGGGGTTCAAAATGAGAGATTATTCACTTTTTATTTTTTTAAATTTATAAATTTAAAGTTTTCAATTATGAACAAAAAGTTTCTAAGTGTGATCCTGTTCAGCGCCTTAATGGTGGGCACTGCAGGAACGTTCACGTCTTGTAAGGACTATGATGACGACATCGAAAGCTTGGATAATCGCGTATCAGCAGTAGAAAAGCTGGTAAGTGACCTTCAAGCTAAGATTGACGCTGGATCGGTCATTACCGGCGTTGACAAAACAGAAGATGGCATTGTCATCAAATTAAGCAATGGCGAATCTTATCCTATCAAGAATGGAACAAACGGCACAAACGCTCCCGTCTGGAGTATTGTAAAAGACGCTAACGGTGACTATTGGTGGGCTAAAGACAATGTACAAACAGAGTTCCCTGCACGCGGTGAAAAAGGTGAACCGGGTAACGGTAGCGCTGGTCAAGACGCTAAAACCATCTATTACTACCCAGGTACTGAAGAAACTGGCAAGTTGCATGGCCAAGCAGAAGCTGGCTACTGGGTGAAAGTAACAGAAGAGAAGGGTAAAGATCCTTTGTATGAAGTACAAACAACAAAATGGTTACCGGAAGGGACTCTTTCAGCAGTTTGGAATACAAAAGATGAAACTCTGACCCTTGGTAACATGAAGGATGAGAACGGCAAATTGGTTGAAAAGACTATTTCTCTGACTACTAAGTTGAAAGCATTGGTATTCATTCCTGATTTGTATGAAGACGGAGTAGAAGCTACTAAATACAAATATGCCAACGGTGATTTCATCGAAGCTGAAAAGAAGGGAATAAGCGGTAGTAAAGACGATCACGGAATAGATTATGTAATCAAAGTAGGAACAAGTGCCACCAATTGGATTGCCTTGAAAGATGCCAATAAAAGAACTTATTGGATGCCTTCAACCAGCGCAATGTACTATCACTTGAACCCGCTGAATGCCAAGCTGAAAGATATTGAGTGGAAATTCTTGGCAGCTACTCCGGAATATGTAACTACAAAAGCTGCTCCTGCTGTGGTAACCCCTATCTTCCAAAACGCAGGTAAGACCATTGACGGCGAAAGAATGTATGCTACATACAAACTCTCTGTAGAGGATTTGAAGAAGGGCAATTTGAGCACTCCCGGTGAAAACAACTATATTTCTATCGCAGCTCTGGAAGCAACATTGGTTAATGGCGAAAAAGAAGGTGAAGAAAAGTCTACAGTTACTTCTGACTATGCAGCCATCATGCCGATGATTCAAGGTTTTAAAGCCATTGCGTATACCGATGACAGCAAAATCGTAACAAAAAACACTTGTAAACCTGAACTGTATAAGACAGCTAAGGAAGCTATCGAAAACGTATATACTGTTCCTGCACAATACAATGGTGGTTCCATCGAATTGGCAGATTTACTGTGTATCCATCATGTAGAAAACTTTGGAGAGAAAATTACTGCAACCACTCACAAAAGCATGAGTCTTGCTGAAGCTGCCCAGCTATATAATCTGACTCTCAAGTTTGAAGCTGTTCACTATATCAGCGGTAACAATGATACAGAGGAAAATGCTTACTCTCAATTGGAAGAAGACGGTACTTTCACTCCTTGCTATGTAAACGACAAAGAAGAAAGTGTAGTTATTCCTGAAGGAAGTACAGAAAAGATTGGTAGAAGTGCTATCGGTCGTCGTCCGGCAGTATTGGTTAAACTGGTTGATGCAGCAAATAATGTAGTATTAGCAGGTTACATCAAGTTGGAAATCACTGAAAAAGCCGCTACTCCTGATGCAATTGTTATTGACAAGAGCACTCCGCAGTTGCCGTACTTGTGTGGTGAACAAGCTGTATCCATCACTTGGAAAGACATGTCCGGTAAGATTCTTGAAGAACTGGGTATGACCAAGGAAGAATTCACAAAGGGTTATACATTTGTAAAAACGAAACTTATGTAGCAGACGGTAAGGGTGGCTTCATTCAAGTAACAGCTGCTAATAAATTTGCAGCAGACAATACTTACGGTGTAGTTACTGAAACTCCTGACGGTAACACTAGTACAAATGCTATCCTGAACTGGACTAGCAATAAGACTCAAAGAGACCAACTCATCAAGGATTACAAAGATCGCACCTTGACACTTTATGGCAAGTACAAACCTGTAGCAGATGGAACAACTTACGCTATTTACGTAGGTATCAAGATTTCCATCGCAGAATTGCCGACTACAGCAAGTTATGGTAACAAACGTGATGCGTTCTGGTATCCTGCTGAAACAGCTTTGGCTGACAGAGATACTGTACGTACCAATGTTCCTGCTCCGGATGCAGCAAACAATGTAGCAAATTATGTGAAGAATCTTGATGACTACTTCTATCACTACGTAACAGAAGCTGGAAAAGAAGTTGAAAAATCAGGCATCGAATTCATTGTATCAGAAGCTTCTAAGCCGGTTTATGGTGAAATCTGGAACAACAAAGACAAAGGTATGGAAATCAAGTACAGCTACTTGTTCTCTGCTAAGAACGATGGTCTGACTATAGGTGGAAAGAAGTTGTTTGTAAGTACAGTTGAAGCTGACAAGAGCAAGAGCAGCACTAAGTTATACTGGGGTGAAAAGAGAGCAACCGCTTCTCTCATCGCAACTCTTGATAAGACAGCCAAGACAATTACTTATGCAAACAACGATGAAGCAAAAGTATTCTTGAACCTTTTCGGTCATAACGAAAACAAGCCTAACCAACAGTTTGCCATCATCGAGGTATCCGCTGTTTATGGTGACTGCGAAATTGAACTGGCTCCCGCTTACAACTTCAACGCTCGCTTCTTGCGTCCGCTGGATATTGAAAGCAACGACAAAGCCAAGTTCTTGGATGCAGAGGCTAACGGTTCTTCCGTATTACTTGGTAACTTGTTCAAGGCCAACGACTGGCGCGACAAACCGGTTATCGTATACAATGATAAAGACAAAGTATATGAAGCTGCTAAAGAAAACAACGTTAACTTGTACGAATACTACGGTATCAGCGCAATAACTTTGGATATTGACAATGCAACTTGTGACGTTAATGTTATCGGTGAACAGAAGCCTATCAACAAGGACGTTATCAAGCTGACAATCCTTGATAAAGTAGGTGGTACTGCAATTTCTAACCCGATTGACATCAAAACTACCAACATCAGCAAGTTGAACTCTGTAGTATTGAACTACAAGAACAATATGGGTAACACTAAAGACTTCACCATCATGGTTCCTGTAAAGGTCACATACACATGGGGTACAGTAAGTGCTAAAGTTGCCATTGCTGTTGATGGTACTATTGCCAACAGATAATTTTGTAAAGAACTCATCGCATCCTAAAATGCGGTAATATAATAAAGGTGCGTCATAATAAGGTGACGCACCTTTTTCTTTAACAATGCATGATTAATAAATATATCGACAATGAAGAATAAACAAATCCTTTTTATGCTTTTTCTCTCAGCAGGCTTTCTACTCGGAGCATGTTCAACAAAAGGACACGAAGAGAAGATGAAGACACAGAAAGAGGCAGAAGACGAGTTTGTAGCTACTTTGACTGCTGCAGACTCAAGCGCTGTTCTTACATTATGTACACAGTGTATGGATCTTCTAAAAGCTAAAGAGACTGACAAAGCTCTTGATATGCTTTACTCCATTGATGAAGCTGGTATAGCCAAACCCCTAACGATACAGCAACGGGAAGCACTGGCCAAACGTTTCCAGCGTTTCCCGGTAATTCGTTATCGATTGGATTACCTCAGCTTCTCTACACAAGGAAATAATGACGTGAAGTACAAAATAGAATTTACGCCACGTTCAGATTCTGACACTCCAGGTAGTAGTATGGGGTTCATGTTCAACCCCATAAAAGCAAATGGGGAATGGGTACTCGCCATCAAAGACGGTAGACAGCCTAGTCGCGAAGCTGCTACCCCACTCCATGATGATGCACCTGCCCAGTAGATGTAATTGTAGAAAAGTAATCAAAAACACAAGAAAGGCCCTCCTTTTTGTAGGAGAGCCTTTCTTTATATTCCACAAATCGTTTTACTACATTTAGAAGAGATACGCCGCAGACACCTGCCAAGTCTTATTCTTGGCACCGAAAGCCTTACCCGCCTCCTCCCACGTAAATGAGTCGCCCATCGGGAGCTGATAGGTCACGCCAACCTGGAGATGCTTCAGCAGCTTCACACCGGCACCCAAATTAAGTGCCACTTGAGCCTTCTTGCGGTCTACGTAATCCTTCTTCTTGAAGTCGAAGAAGAAATCAGGACCGGCTGCCACATAAATACCCAACAAGCTACCCAAGCCAATGGTATATTTCAGATTTACGGGTACTTCAAGTCCTGTTTGCTTCACCTCGTCCTTGCCGCGCTGAGAGAACAGCAAAGCACCATCAACACCCAAGCCTACAATGGGAATGGTAAACTCAGCCATCGGACCAATAAAGAAACCGGTAGAATTATCCTTGTTTCCCTTATATCCACCATCCCAATCTATTTTCGTCATATTCACACCACCCTTAACACCCCACTTCAATAGTTGGCCTGGGCAGGCATAGCATAAACATACAGCATACAGCTATCACGAAAGCACTAAAAATCTTTTTCATAATCAATTGTGTTTAATATTACGGGACAAATATATGCAAATTCTTCCTAAAGAAACAACATCTATTAGCATTTGTTCATTTAAGAGAACAATGAATCACAAAACGCATTACCTTTGCAACCTAAATCAAAGAAAGATACCACACAGATAAAATAAAAAGCTATGATAAAAATCAGAAAGACGCAACCCACAGACATTACAATCCTTATGGACATCTTTGAACAAGCGAAGCACATCATGCGGAAAGACGGAAATATGCTGCAGTGGAGAGGCAACTACTTCCAGGGAAATCGTCATAGCAGACATCGAACAAGGAAACAGCTATGTGTGCACCGACGATACCGAAGAAATTATCGGAACCTTCGCCTTTATCCGTGGAAACGACCCCACATATACGCATATCTATGAAGGAAAATGGGTGGAAGATACGCTTCCTTACGGCGTCATTCACCGGCTGGCAAGTACAGAACACAGCAAAGGAGTGGCCAATGCTGCCTGCAATGGTGCTACGAACAAATACCCAACCTACGTGCAGATACCCACCGGGACAATCATATCCTGCAATACATACTGAAGAAGCACGGATTCAAATATTGCGGCATCATCCTTCTGGCCAATGGAGACGAACGGCTGGCATTCCAAAAAGTAGAAGGATAGACAAGGAAACCACGAATCTTTCATTTAAAGGAGTTATCAGCCGACAAGTCGGCTTAGGAGTTAAAGCCAATACTCGTGCGTATGTATTCACAGAAGTATCGGCTTTAACTTCTTCAACTCCTGACGGAGCGGAGCGAAGTGATAACTCCTCCAATTCCTTTAAATGAAAGAACCGGGCAAGAAAACTCAAATAATCATAACCCTTCAAACATTATCTGCCATATAATTGTATATATAGCAGGTTTCCACAATGTTGTGGAAAACAAAAACAAGATAACATATGAAGGATTATAAACGTATGACAGTCGCGAAATCGTAGCCGACAACTTCAACAATGCCGGGATATTTGATAAATATGGCATTGATTTCTGCTGCCATGGTTCCGCACTGCTTCCCGAAGCCAGTAAAACTGCCGGAGCCGATATGGAGAAGGTGATAGAAGAAATAGAGCATCTGGCTCCGACAACCTCCGAAAATATTGATTTCAAGAGTTGGCCTCTGGACTTATTGGTGGACTATATTCTCAAAATCCACCACCGTAATATCCGTACACAAGGTCCCGAGATTGAAGAACTGCTGGATAAAATATGTCGCGTACACGGTGAAAAACATCCGTCACTCTACAATGTGCAGGCTCTCTTTCATGATTCCCTCTCCGACCTCAATGCCCATCTCGACAAAGAGGAACTGGTACTGTTTCCCTACATCTATGAGATGGTAAAGGCTAAGCTGGAAAATACTCCCCTGCCCGAATTCCACTGTGGAAGCATCGAAGCTCCCATATCCGTCATGATGGCAGAACATGACATTGAAGGAGAACGCTATCGCCACATAGAGCATCTGACCAACGGCTATACAGCTCCAGAAGATGCCTGCAACAGTTACCGCCTCGTACTCCAACAGCTTAAAGCATTTGAAGAGGCCTTGCACCAGCACATCCATCTGGAAAATAATATCGTTTTCCCACGCTCCATCAAAATGGAAGCAAAATTAAGAGAACAGCCATGACACAAATCAGAATCAAACGGGTATATGAAGAACCCGATGCAACAGACGGCTACCGTGTATTGGTGGACCGGCTGTGGCCTCGCGGCATAAAAAAGGAACATCTGAAATACGATGTCTGGGAAAAGGATATTACCCCTTCACCTGAATTAAGAAAATGGTTTCACGAAGACCAAGCGGAACACTGGGAGGGGTTTGCAGCCATGTATCGCAAGGAACTGGAAAATTCGGAAGCCGCCCTTAGGTTCATTGACACCATAAAACACCACCATACCATAACCTTACTATATGCTTCCAAAGCACCGATATACAACCATGCACGCATCCTGCAACGGTTTCTGCAGGAGCACTTAGACTAATTACTCACAATCTTTACAGTAAAAGCAAAGATGAACTGTAACTCTGGAAAGGCTGTTCAACGAATTAGTGCTACAAGGACACAAACTTCTTTTTCAAGTCGTCCACTCCCATTCCCGTAAAATAATCCTCGATAAAGTCCCAGCGCTGTTCATCCGTCAGCTTATCTGTTCCGAAGAAGAAAGAGAACAAGTCAATCTGCTCCTGGAATATCTGCTCGTTGGTATCCAGAATCAGATTGCGGTAATCATCGCCAAGCGCAAGTTCCTGCAGAGTTTCGGGGTCATTGAAACGGACAAATACGCAAGGCGTACCGCCACCCTCCACACTGAACGAAAGGCAGTCGAGCATAGAAAGCAGATTAAGCAGCATATTCAAGTCCGAGAAAGGAGTGCAATAAAACAACAGGCGGTCTCCCTTACTGCCCACTATACGTTGGCTGAACAGTTTCTGATAGCGCGACAAAAGCAAATCAAAGCCTTTGGTCACCGTAAAAGAGAGTTCATTGGAATCCTTCTTTTTCACGCTGCTGATATAGCTCCCACTGCGGCCTTCCTCCGTGCGGCTCTCCAGCAGGGAACCGATAAAGCGTTTGGCAGAGCGCACGTCCATGCCATGCTCGGCAAAGACAGCCCGCAGTTCTTCTTCATCAAAACGTCCTTTCGACTTTATCAATGCCGTTTTCAGCATCATTGTCAGACTCTTGAACAAGGCATCCATCCGCTCACGGATGACAGTGGCATCTTCCTTTAACAACACCTCATGCTTGCCTACAGACACAGTACGGGCACCTTCCCACAACGTTCCATTATTCAACTTCTGTTTGAATTCCTTGTAGCCAAGCTCAGGGAAACGCTCTTCCCAAAGCGCTTCCAGACGTGCGACGTAAACCCCGTCCTCCCCTTCTACCTTTGTCAGATAGCTATGGAATTCACGGGCAAAGACATCACCCGTCTTGTCCTGGACATATCCTTCGGTCAACAGATTCTTGGGACTGATTTCAAGCAGATGCCTTCCATAACGCTGCATCAAATCGTCTTCCAGCCAAAGCAAGGCAGTCTTGATGAGCTGTCCCAACTCTGCTTCATACTCCAGCTTGTTCTTTGTACGCGGCAGTTTCACCACAAACTCAAAATCGGACAAAGACACCATGATTTCCGGTTTTTCCCCTTTCATGCGGTACACTTCCATGAGCTTTCTCAGAATAAGCACCAGCTGTTCCTGGGCAATGTTCCCCGTCTGATGCAGACGCTTCATATAATAGAAGTCACGCTCATGGTAGTCGGTAGCGGCAATACCCTGTATCTCCGTATCACGCGCAGCACGCCCTATCTCCTGAATATAGTCGACAAACGTACTGGATGGCGCCACATGATATACACGGTCTATATCACTGATGTCCACTCCCATACCAAAAGCTTTCGTAGCCACAATCAGTTTCTTGGTTCCTTCCTTGAACTCCTGCACAATGACAGCTTTCTGTTCCTTGTCCTTCTTGCCATAATAGGAGGCGACCAGACGCCAGTCTGCCGGCTTCACCCACGTCTTCAGGCGCATGTCGATGCCACCCGCAAAAGGATAATAGAGCAGTGTCTTGTGACCGTCCAGGAAGTCTTCGACCGCGCAGCAACTACGCGCTGCTTTGCCTTGTCGTATGTCTCCCCGTCCTCCATCTCCATCTGACGGATGTCAAAGCCAATATTCCGGCGCTTCACCGTACCTACATAAGCACACAAGGCTCCATCTGCAGGGAACGGATAGTCTCGAATATCATGTCATTGCCCCTTGGGATTCCAGACAGCCGTGGCGGTCAATGCAAACAACGGGAAATTATAACCGAGAGTCTGTTTCAGCGTATTCAAGTAACGTCCCAAGAACCAATAGTCCACACGGAACTCCTTGCCCCATGTCGTTACCGTATGTGCCTCATCGACCACTACCAGACCGATGCGGCGCTCGCCTACAAAATGCTTGATGTCGTAAGAGAGAAGCAATTCCGGCGAGAGATAGAACAAATCAATCTCCCCCTCACGCACCTGCCGGTAAACCTCCATCTTCTGTTCCGGCGATAAATCGGACGAGGCGTATGCCACACGCGTATACCCCAGTTCTTGCAGACTTTCCACCTGGTCTACAATCAACGCCTTCAAAGGGGAAACCACAATGGTAAGCAGATTATACTCCTTCCCCAGATAGATGGCAGGAAGCTGGAACAACAAGGATTTTCCGGAGCCGGTAGGGGCAGTCAGCAAGATATTGTCTACCTGCGTTTCACCTTTCCAAGCCTTTTCAGCCTCCAGTATAACGTTCTCTATCAGCTGTCCCTGCGAAATGCAGAGTTTCTCTTTTCCCTTGGACAAGTCATCGTAAATCTCAAGATTACGAAACTGTTCGTAGCCGTAAGTCTCCTTTAAAATCGTGTTTATGGTTTCGCGGCAGTTTTCAGGCAGATGCCTTTCCTTCAAATCCGGTAACCGGCGTGTTGTTGCTTCTTGTACATTCATTATTATTGTAGTGTGGGGGTATTAAAAAGAAAAGAAGCAATTCTTCAACCATAGTTATCGGTTTTGGAATTACTTCTCCCTATGTTTCAAAATATTACCAGACATACCGGTAAGTTTTTTCTTTTAAAGCGTATCAATATTCCTCCTCATTGAAGAAAAAGTCCTCTTTGCTGGGATAATCGGGCCAAATATCTTCTATGCTTTCATAAATCTCGCCCTCATCTTCCATTTCCTGCAGATTCTCAATCACTTCAAGCGGAGCACCCGAACGCATGGCATAATCTATCAATTCATCCTTAGTTGCCGGCCAAGGAGCATCTTCCAATTTAGATGCTAATTCCAATGTCCAATACATAGTCTCTAGTATTAAAATTGTGAATATTAAGTCCTATTTCTATTTTTCGGCAAAAGTATAACAATTTATTTCACTTGCAACTATTATTCCAAAATATTTCACCTTTTTTGTCGTCTTGATTCATTTTACGGGAAAGGACGAACAAATAATCAGACAAGCGGTTCACATAAGCCAATAATTCTGAAGAGATTTCCACTTGCTCGGCCAAAGCAAGAATCCGACGCTCTGCACGGCGGCAAACCGTACGGCAAACGTGCAGAGTGCCGCACCGCGACTTCCGCCGGGAAGAATAAAGGCTGAAAGAGGAGGCAAAAGAGTATCCAAACGGTCTATCTCCCGCTCCACCATTTCCACCTGCTCCGAGCTGATGATACTGGCTTCTTTCAGCTCCATTTTCTCCCGGTCTGTGGCCAGATGAGAGCCTACGGCAAAAAGTCTGTCTTGCACTTGCTGCAGAAAATCTTTATCCTTTCCGTCAAGCAGGTACGTGATGAGAAGACCCAGATTGGAATTTAGCTCATCCACCGTACCGTATGCCTCAAGCGGATATGCGTTTTAGGTACACGGGTTCCGCCTACAAGAGAGGTGGTTCCTTTATCTCCGGTTTTGGTGTATATCTTCATAAAGGATTAATGTTTAGGGGTTAATGTTTAGCAGCTAGTAAGTGGAGCTAATCACTAACCGCTGTTCACTATTGAAACGCCTAAAGATAATCAAAAGTTGACAATATAGTCTTGTTTTATCTTTGTTTTATCGAAAAATATGATACCAAGGTCATAAAGGTCGAACGTAATACCTGCCTGTCCGTCCTGCTTCATGCGCTTCCAGAGGGCAAACATCTGCGGAGTGTAACGGATACCTTCAATTACAAAAACAGACTTTCCCCTGGTACGGGTGGAACAGATGCGGAAGACCTCCTCTACAAAATCGGGATGACGATAATCGTGCAAATAAAGGAAATCAACGGGAACGCCACTCTCCAGAAAGAGCTCGGAAAGGTCGGAAGCCGAAGTATAATCTGCCCCTCCTTCCCCGCTTTCAAATAGAGGGCAGAAGCGGCAAGCGTACCGGCATCTACAATGGTCTCCGGCTGGGTATAGTTTACCAGACGGAACAGAAGGCGTTTTACTTTCTTCGATTCGTACTTCCAACGTTTATCTTTCTCCAGCTCCAGTTGCTTCTGTGCCTTGGCCAGCTCTTCATATTTATAATAAGCCGTACTTTCGTAAATTACATGCGTAATCAGGTTAAAGGCAAAAGGAGAATGTACACCGTAGCCGCAACGGTGCCGGAAACGGTACAGCCAGATAAAAGGCCGTTTTAGAGTAAGCAAAATACGATTCATTATTTTAATGTGCTAATGTACCTTCGAAAGTCACCCCTTCACCCGAAGAATAATTCTCCGTAACAGTCAGGAGTACCTTGTTATCCTCAAAGCAGAGCGTAAGCCCAAGAGCGCTTATCCAGTTGACATAATGTACTTTCAGTTGCAAAGCATCAAGTGACGCCCACGCATAACTGCCTGCCACCTGGAAAGGGCCTTCTATACCCTTAAAACGCCCCTTTGCAGCAACCGAATACGGAGGATAGCCATCAATTGCCGCTTTCGACCATTGCTTATAGCCAAACGGAAGACTGTATGTCTTTCCGTCTTTCTCCACCACAGTCATCACTACTTCTTGCTGCTTGAATTGCAGCTCGATGGATTGCCATCCGTATTTGTTCTCTCCGAGCAGGATGCGCTTGCCTGCGTATTTCTGTGAAAGGGAGGAAGCAGCCTTTCCTTGCACTAACGGCAGTTGATAAGAACGCTGTTTCTTCTGCAGGCGCTTGTAGTCCTTACCGGGCGCTAATACCTGGTCACCGACCTCCGGCAACAAGCGGTTCCAGACCAGACGACGCTGCCGACGACCGTCTATCAATGTACATTCGGTAATGACCACTACCATATCCTTATCCGGAACAATCAGAATGTATTGTCCCAAAGCCCCGTCAGCACGTACAGCACCCGGATATTCGCAAAGCCACATCTGATAGCCATAATCTCCTATCTGTCTGGTCATCATCTGCTCCACCCAGGAAGCCGGGAGCAACTGCCTGCCTTCCCAAACACCCCGGTTCAGCAGCAGCAATCCGAATTTTGCCAGTGACTCGCTCTGAATATGCAGTCCCCAGCCACCGGTATTGATGCCTTCGGGGCTTATCTCCCACGCAACGTCCGTGATATGCATCGGGGTGAAAAGCTTCTGCTTCAGATAATCCAGCAAGGTCATGCCCGTCACCTTCTGCACGATAGCAGAAAGCATATAGGTACTAATCGAATCATATTCAAACTTCTTGCCCGGAGTTTTCACCGGTTTGGCAAGGAAGGTACGTATCCAGTCGGAAGTGAGGTTGCGCATATTCCAGTCGGGAGTGATACCCGACGTCATGGTAAGCAGGTCACGGACAGTCATGTCTGCCAGATTAGCGGAAACCGAATCCGGAAGAAGTTCCGGGAAGAAGGTACCGACACGGTCTGTCAAGAGCAAACGGTTGTCTGCAATGGCAAGTCCTACGGCAGCCCGACAAAGGTTTTGGAGCAGGAATACATGGTATGGCGATATTCCGGCGCGAACGGAGCCGGATAGATTTCTCCGATGACCTTGCCGTGACGCAGCACGACCACGCTGTGGATGTCTGTTTTTGGCAATGCATCAGTGAATCAAACAAGGCAGTGACAGCCTTGGAAGGGACTCCTTCTGCCTCGGGTGTGGAACGTGGCAACTCATTGATTTGTGCATGAGCTGCCAACGCTCCCAGCAAGCCGAGAAACAAGAAGAAAAAACGTACTCTATTTTTCATAATTATCTAAGATATTTGTTCTACATGCGCTGCAAATGTACAGCATTCGGGCGCGAAAGACAAATAACTTGATAATTTTGTCGGAAGGGAACGTTCTTATAAGAAATGTATGGTCGCCGCCTCTCCCTTGTTCAAGTCCAACGAGAATGCCGGTTTCTTGTAAGTATGCGTATGTCCTCCTACCTTCACCTCGGCACGGACAGTACTTGCGGGCATCTTTACTGTAAATTTCCCCGGAACAAGAGCGGTAACAACAGCCCTCGTTGCCCGTCCATCCTTCCAGTCCAGGTCTATGGAAGCACCGCCGCGTACGCGCATTCCACGGAAGTTGCCGGTAGTCCAGCTATCCGGCAGGGCAGGAAGCAGATGGATAAAGCCTTCATGACTTTGCAGCAGCATTTCGCCGACTCCCGCCGCACCACCGTAGTTGCCATCAATCTGGAAAGGAGGATGCGAACAGAACAAATTAGGGAAAGTGCCGCTACCATGACCTCCCGTCGCAGCATCGACAGCAGGATGCAGCAAACTCTTGAAGAGTTTCCAAGCACGGTTTCCGTCACCCAAACGAGCCCAGAAGTTTATCTTCCAAGCACGGCTCCAACCAGTACCCTCATCTCCACGACGGTTCAAGGTCATCCGGCAGGCTTCGGCAAGCTCGGGGGTGGACTCCGGCGAAATCAGGTTTCCCGGATGCAGGCCGTAGAGATGGGAGACATGGCGGTGGTGCACATCCACTTCCTTATAATCCTCCAGCCATTCCTGCAAATATCCTTCCTTACTGATTTGCATGGGTGGGAATCTCTTCAGGTCCGCCTCAAGCTTCGCCACATAATCCGCATCACAATCCAGCAGGCGAGCGGCGGCGATGACATTAATATAAAGCTCGGTGAGCAGTTGCACATCCATAGTGGGACCCAATACAAATGCTGACGGGAGTCACGCTGTCACCCGGCACATAGAAGCTGTTTTCCGGAGAAGAAGTGGGGGCAGTTACCAGCCAGCCATGCGAAGGCTCCTGCACGGTAGTGGAACTAAAGAACCGGGCGGCACCTTTCAAGACGGGATAGATACGGCGCAGATAATCCTTGTCCTGCGTATACAGATAGTGTTCCCACAAATGGGCACACAACCAAGCGCCACCGGTATTGGTAGCTCCCCAGGAGGGGTGTTCGCCGGGAGCGGTATAATTCCATACGTTGGTCATCATGTGGAGCACCCAGCCATCTGCCTCATCGCCATAGAAGGTACGCGCACTTGCCTCTCCCGAAGGGATAAGGCGCTCCATCAGCGTCGTCAGCGGCTGATAGAGTTCGGAGAGGCCGGCTTGCTCCAAGGGCCAGTGGTTCATCTGGATATTGATGTTCGTATGATAGTCCCCGTTCCAGGGAGTCGATACTCCATTTGCCAGAGTCCTTGCAGATTGGGCGGCAAGCTGCCGGGACGGGTACTGCTGATGAGCAGATAGCGTCCGTAGTTATAGTACAGAGCAGCCAATGCCGGCGACTCCTGCTGTGTGAAGCGGAGGATGCGCTCGTTCGTCGGGAGCGTATCATCCGGCGTGGCAGGAAGCGTCAAGGAAACACGGTCGTAGAGGAAACGGTGGGCAGTGACATGGCTGGAGAATGAAGAATGGAGAATGGAACATGGAGAATTAGCGGGGGCGGTGAAAGGACGGAGCAAGCTGTCGCAGACTTCCGCATAGCGTTCGCCCGGGAAGTCGGTACCGGCAGCGGCATAGGAGGTAGCGGCAGAAAGTATCAGCCAGGCTTCCTGCCCGTTCTTCAAGCGGATACCGTTTTCCGGGCTGACAGACGATTCACCACCGTTCTGCACGAGTTGCATGGCCACACGGTATTTCATACCGTCCAAACCGGGCTTACCGCTTTCCAACATGCCGTCCATCAAAAGGGTGTTCCCTTGGACAGTCACCGAGCTATGTTCCGCACGGCTCAAACGGGCAGAGAAATTCAGAGCTCCTTCACGTCCGGCAACCAGATGAATCAGCATGACATCACGGTCACGGGAAACAAAATACTCACGGCGATAATCGACATCTTCCAGCCTGAAAGCCGTATATGCCACCGCATCGCGCAAGTTGAGCCAACGGCGATAGTTGTTTAATGGAGAGTTGAGAATGGATAATGAAGAATTGTAGGTAAAATCTATATCCAAATCGCCCAATACCTGATAGGTTCCATATCTCCCGTCAGTCTCCTGCTTCTTCGGAACAAAACTGCTGTACATCAGCTCCTGTGCCTCTCGGTTCTTTCCCTCAAACAACAGTTGCCGGATGGCAGGCAGACTCTTCGAAGCATCCGGATTGCTATAATCCGCCTCCATTCCGCTCCATAATGATATTTCATTCAGCACAATGTGCTCACGGAGAATGCCTCCGTCGGGCATCATGCCCAAGCGTCCGTTGCCCAAAGGAAGAGTCTCCTCCCAGATAGCGGCAGGCGACGTATAGTACAACTGATGATTACAACTGTCGGCAGGCGCATCGGCTGCACGAAGCAGCAACGAGGCTGCAAGCAGAAATAGAGTGGCAAGTGTCTTCATATTGTTTTTTGATTCTGATTTCAGGCTGCAAACTTACTGCATACACTTTGCAGCATTGCTGCATACCTTTTGCAGTGACGCTGCAAAGCAATTGCAGTAGCGCTGCAAAAGGTATGCAGTACCACTGCAAAACAGTTGTACTGATTTTGCAGTGGTTACGCACTGATTATAAGATTATTGCATTTCGAACGAAACTACACCACGGACGTCGGCAGACGAAGCGCAAACGTATGCCTTGAACTTACCCGGTTCGTACTTCCAAGCTGCGGAAGCCTCATCGTAGAACTTCAAATCATCCGGAGTAAGGGTGAAAGTCACACTCTTCTCCTCGCCCGGCGCCAAACCGACTTTTGCAAAATGTTTCAGTTCCTTTACAGGACGAAGCACACTGCATTTATCATCGCCTACATAAAGCTGTACAATCTCTTTTCCGGCAATGCTACCCGTATTCTTCACGGCAACTGTCACCGTCAGCGTACCGTCGGCAGCCATGGCCTTGGCAGAAGCCACCGGTTTGCCATATGTAAAGGTAGTATAGCTCAAGCCATGACCGAAGGGGAAGAGAGCCGGAATCTCCTTGGTGTCGTGCCAACGATAGCCCACCAGAATATCTTCCTTATACTCCTGCTTAATGCTGTCGCCCGGATAACTGAGTTCATCAAAAGCATGTGCACCGCAATCCGTCAACTTGGCAGGGAAAGAAAAGGGCAACTTTCCGCTTGGATTCACCGCACCACTCAGGATGTCAGCCAGAGACTTGCCACCATGGAGCCTAAATACCAGCCTTGCACAATGGCAGGAACCCGGGATACCCACGGCATTTCCACCGCATTACCACTGAGAAGCACCAGAACCAGGTTCTTGTTTACCCCCAGCAAAGCTTCAATCAGTTCATCCTGCCCGAAAGGCAAGCCGTATTCCAGACGGTCGCCGCTTCACAATCCTGGAAGTGGTTCTTGTTCAATCCGCCTACCAGTATCACCAAGTCTGCCTTTTTCGCCATTTCTACGGCTTCTGCACGGAGTGAGTCTACCACATTCTGCGGAATTTCATCTGCACGGCCGTACATCGGACGACCGGGCGGCATAGCCTTTCGCATAGGCTACCTTATCACCATAAACGGCACGCAAGCCATCCAGCGGAGATACCATATCCTTCACTTTCAGTTCGGAAGAGCCTCCTCCCTGATTCAGCAAGCGTACGGCATTATCGCCCACCACCAGGATATTCTGATACTTGGCTGCATCAATCGGCAGCAACGGGGCACCTTTCTTTATCACCGGAGCATTCTTCAACAGCACAATTCCCTCATTGCCTATCTCGCGGGCAGCGGCATAATGCTCTTCCGTAGCTACCGAACCATAGGGTTTCTGACGGTTCATCGCCGTACGGAATATCAAGCGAAGAATGCGGGAAGCCTTGTCGTCTATTGTAGACATCGGCACTTTGCCATCTTTCAACATCTGGAGATAAGGGTTGGCAAGGTAATAATCGTTATAGGTAAATACACTCTCGGACGTCAGACCGTTGGTGTAAGAACCCATTTCAATATCCAGACCGTTGACGGTAGCTTCATAGGTGTCGTGGGCACCGCCCCAGTCGGTAATGACACAGCCGTCGAACTTCCAGTCATCTTTCAGAATCTTGTTCAGTGTGAAATCGTTATGGCAGGCGTGCTGGCCGCGAATCTTATTGTAAGCGCCCATAATGCTCCAGGCACCTCCCTCTTCTACTGCAGCCTTGAATGCCGGCAGATAGATTTCATACAGAGCACGGTCGCTAAGATTCACATCAATATGTCCGCGCCACAGTTCCTGGTTGTTCAGCGCATAGTGCTTGACACAAGCTGCCACTCCGTTCTTCTGCAACTCCTGGATGTAAGGTACGCACATCACACTGGCCAGATAAGGGTCCTCGCCCATATATTCAAAATTACGACCGTTCATCGGAGTACGGTAGATGTTGACGCCGGGGCCCAGCAACACATCCTTTTCACGATAGCGCGCTTCCTCACCGATGGCCTTGCCATACTTGGCAGACATGTCCGGATTCCAGGTAGCGGCCAGACAAGTCAAGGCCGGGAAAGCGGTAATGCTGTCATTGGTCCAGTTGGCATATCCCCAGTCATTCCAGTTGATTTCGGCACGGACACCGTGAGGGCCGTCGCTCATCCAAAGCTCGGGAATGCCGAGCCGCGGAACACCCGCACTGCTGAATTTACTCTGCGCATGGCAAAGGGCTACCTTCTCTTCCAGTGTCATCCGGCTGAGAGCATCCTTTACACGTGCTTCAATAGGTTGTGCATCGTCCATATAGACCGGTGTCTGTGCAGACACGGTACTGATGGAGCATGCAAGAAATAAGGTTGCTAAAAATTTATTCTTCATGTCTTAATTGGTTAATATGCTAATGTGCCAATTAGCACATCAAATTATCATTTAACTTTAATCGCCGCCGTCGCCTTCTCCAGTCCATCAGCCGTAGCCGTCACCTTGACACCACCCGGTTCACCGTTGTTCTGCAGTACCACCAGGCACTTTCCGTAGAAAGCCTTGCGGTGGTTGTCCTTGAACTTCTCCATAGAGATGGGGCTTCCGTTATCCACTCCAGCAATGAAGCCGGCACCTTCTACGGCAAAGGTCACATCGTTTTCGGCATTCGGACACAAATTTCCATCTTTGTCCAGAATCTCAACCGTAATGAAACTCAAGTCTTTGCCATCTGCCTGAATGGTACTGCGGTCGGGCTGAGACGAATCTGCGCAGGTTCGCCCGCTGTCCGGATTTCCTGCTCGGCCACAGTCTTTCCTTCCTTGCGGGAAACAGCCTTTACCGTACCCGGCTCATACTTCACGCGCCACATGACGTGGAAATCGTCTTTTCCCTTGCTGCGCACACCCTGCGACTTTCCATTCACGAAAAGCTCCACTTCGTCGGCATTGTTATAATATGCCCACAAATCGATGTCTTGTCCCTCCGTCCAATTCCAATGCGGGAAAAGATGCAACACCGCCTTATCCGGACGCCACTCGGACTGATACATGTAGTAGACATCCTTCGGGAAGCCGGCCAAGTCGATAATGCCAAAGTAAGAGCTGCGTGCCGGCCAACCGTAAGGAGTAGCTCACCGATATAATCGAAGCCCGTCCAGACGTATTGTCCACTGATAAAGTCGTTGTTCTTCACATGACGCATAGTACCTTCGTGACGGTTGCCCCAAGGAACATGACAGTTGTCGTAGGAGGAGCAAGAGAACGAGGCATCATAGAAAGGCTTGTCCCAACGTTCGGGCCAGATGAACATCGAATCACTCGGCATCCGGTAGTAACCGCGTGTCATCAGCCGGAAACACTTTCCGTCACGATGAACGGCTTGCCGGGGAAGTTCTCGGGAACACCTGCAAACCAGTCGTCATGGTAATTGAAGCCGATAATATCAAGCGCACCGGAACGGAACAAATGATTGTTCGGGTTCGGCTCGTTGCAGCCTGCCGTCACGGGGCGCGTGGCATCGAGCTTTCTCACCATATCTGCCAGTTTCTTTGTCAGCAGTGAGTTGACGGACATTTCTCCGTCCTTTGCCAGCATATCCGCACTGTGACCGAAGTTCAAGACCAGATTGGCCTCTTCCAGACTCAAGGTGTCGGCTTTGGCATCCGTCCACTGCTCCAGCACTTCGTTGCCGATGCTCCACATGAAGATGGAAGGATGATTGCGGTCACGCACGATAAGGTCAGTCAAATCGCGTTCGTGCCATTCGTTGAAATAGCGTGAATAGTCGTGGCGGGTCTTTTTCTTGCGCCACATGTCGAAAGTCTCGTCCATCACGATGAAGCCCATACGGTCGCAAAGGTCGAGCAGCTCCGGTGCAGGAGGGTTATGGGAACAACGGATTCCGTTGCAACCCATTTCTTTCAGAATCTCCAACTGGCGCTCGATGGCGCGCGTATTCACCGCAGCTCCCAGGCAACCCAGGTCATGATGCATGCAGACACCGTTTATCTTCACTTGTTCACCATTCAGGATAAATCCTTTTTGTGCATCGAAGCGGAAAGTACGGATGCCGGTAGGAGTATAGTAACGGTCGAGTACCTCGCCGGTCTGCTTATCCTTGAGGATGCTTTCTACCTTATACATATAAGGTGCATCAATACTCCAGAGATTAGGATTCTTCAATTCTATTTCCTGCTCCATTTCTGCCGGAGCGACAGGCATCAGCTGAGCTTCCGACACAGCCTCACCCACCACATGACCGTCGGCATCCACTAACCGGGATTGCAGGACGACATCAATCAGAGGAATAATTTCCGAATCGAACACAACATATGTACCGTCGGCCTGCTGCACGGAATCTTCCGTCTGCGTCTCTACATCGTACTGTAACTGGTACGTATCTTCAACCGGGCACTGTTCTTCGACACTTCTTCTGCCGTCACGTAGGTACCCCACTGTGCCACATGCACCGGATTCAGTTTCGTCAACCACACATTACGGTAGATACCGCAACCGGAATACCAACGTGAATTGGGTTGTTCGGCATTGTCCACTCTTACAGCAATCACATTCTTCTCCCCCCATTTGATATAAGGAGTCAAATCATAACTAAACGAGATGTATCCATAGGGGCGTGTTCCCAGTTCATGCCCATTAATATAAACGGTGGAGTTCATATAGACACCATCGAAATCTATGCGATAGCGCTTGCCCTCATCGACCTTATCGGCAATAAAAGTCTTACGATACCAACCTATACCACCAGGCAGAGCACCTCCCCCTGTTCCTGACGGATTGTCCCGACTGAACTCTCCTTCAACAGCCCAATCGTGGGGCAAGTTCAGTTTCCGCCAGTCTGCGTCATTATAATCCAGACGGGCTGCCGCCGTATCATCTCCCAAGCGAAAGGCCCAGTCGGCAGTAAAATCCAAGCTACGGTCATCGCCAGCTACCTCTTTAGGAGCATTGCAACCGGCCAATAGGGACAGCCCGATGGCCAAAGACAATATGATTTTATTCATGGTAATAAATATCTAAAAGATTATCGAGTGCCTACTCCTCTCTCACAGCTATTCAGAAGTGGGGAAGTGCCCGGCACCGAGGAACGACGAGATCGGTACCGGGAAGATTTCTCTCCCTGGCACCGTCGTCTATCATTCTGATTATAATTTTACGGTTTGTGCTTTTCCGTCATACTTCACCGTTGTACCTTTAGCCTTTAAGTCGAACGGTTGCGGCCGGTCTTTGCTTACCTTCACTACATTGAAAGTACGTTCCTTCAGCATACCAGGGAAGTCACCCGTACGGTCGCCGATAACCAGTGTACCCTCAGCATCGTTATAGGCAAACGGTATAGTGGCATATTGTCCCTTCTCATAATTATAGTTCACACCTTCATCCTCATAGAGCGTAAATGCGCCGTCCTTACCCGTATAAACATAGAGGGTGATTTCCGAAGCCGGTTTTTCATCACTGTATTGCATGTCCGGACCATAAGGTACAATGGCACCTTCGCATACGTAGAGCGGAATACGTTCATAAGGAGCATCTACTGTCAACTTCTGGCCGCCATCCACATACTTGCCGGAGTAGAAGTCATACCAACCACAGCTTGCCGGGAAATAAACCTCGCGGCTGCGTGCACCGTATTCGTAAACCGGAGCCACCATCAGGCAGAACCGAACATAAACTGGTCACCTATATTGTTGACATTTGCATCAGCTGTGAAGTCCATTACGAGCGGACGCATGATGGTATAATCATTGAAGTAAGTCATACCAGCCAAAGAATAGATATACGGCATCATGTTGTAACGCAGCTTCGTATAATAAACGATGGAGTTGTAGCACGGATGTCCTGCCGGAGCAATGTTCCAAACCTCACGGTACGGATACTGGCCGTGTGCACGGAACAACGGGCAGAAAGCACCGAACTGATACCAACGGGTATTCAACTCTCTCCATTCCTTATAATCGGCATTTTCACGTCCGGTCTTGTTGAATTCCATCTGACCAGCCACATAACGGTTCTC
>ENA-OQDD01000104-OQDD01000104.1-human-gut-metagenome-genome-assembly--contig:-NODE-104-length-32619-cov-2.984827_pt1 | contig 32619 bp, 33 predicted proteins | sample MGYA00242507_ERZ504598 | MGnify/ENA primary metagenome ERZ504598 (study PRJEB26092, sample SAMD00036318) | human gut metagenome | host: Homo sapiens | study: EMG produced TPA metagenomics assembly of...
CTTTCCAGAAATACATGAAGAAGCACACTCAGACAAAGTATCAGCACGGCATTGCTCAGAATATACTTACGCATTTCGTCCGTGAACATATAGCGGGGAACCAGGCACAAGTAATTGACATAGAAGATAATAAAATAGCACAAAGGAACACAACTATGCCTCAAGAATTGGGCCAGATTGAAGCCGCTTCCACGGTCCATGAATACAAGCGGAAAGCCAAAAACGAGCAACCAACTGACAATATGGATACTCATTTCCAAAAAACGTCGTTGTGAAAATAACTGTTTCATACAGGCAAAGATAAGAAAGATTAGATTAGAAATAAGATTTCCATGATTCTTATTCCATAAAATAAGACTGGCAGGAATCAGTGAAACAAAATTGATTTACAAAAAACATTATAAACAGATAATCGGGAAAAGACCGGAACCCAACTAGCATTCCCATAAATCAATTCTGCTTCACCCCACACCTTTTCATCCCTACTCGTAACGCAAAGCGTCTATCGGATCCAAATCTGCAGCTTTCTTCGCCGGATACCATCCGAAAAACACACCGGTGACGGTACATACCAGAAATGAAAGCAACACACTCCAAGCTGGATAAATACAGGCCAATGTGCTATCGTTTTAATCATAAAACTGGCTCCACAACCGATAATCACCTCCTATCAGCCCCCCGTGATACTGATCAGGATAGCCTCTATCAAAAACTGGCTCAGGATATCTACTCCTCGAGCCCCGACCGACATACGCAAACCTATTTCACGAGTACGCTCTGTTACAGACACATACATGATATTCATGATACCGATACCACCGACCACCAAAGATATACCGGCAATACAAGCCAACAAGGTAGTCATCAGGTCTGTTGTAGTGTTGAGCATACTACTCAGCTCCTGCTGGGTGCGGATGGTAAAGTCATCATCATCCGTTTCTTTCAGCTTATGTTCACGACGCAGAATGGTCGTTATCTCATCTACAGCCTCATCGGTCATATCTTCTGTCAGAGCCGAAGCAAAAATTCCACTTAGGTAAGTCTGTGCCAGCAATCGTTTCATCACCGTACTGTAAGGAGCCAGTACCACATCGTCCTGGTCCATGCCCATCGAGTTATACCCTTTTGATTTCAGCACACCAATTACCCGGAAAGGAATTTGATTACAACGAATCACTTTCCCTATCGGATCCGATCCGTCGGGAAAAAGATTATCGACAATGGTTTTACCGATAACACAAACCTTGGCTGCCGTACGGATGTCATTCTCGGTAAACATCTCCCCCTGTTCCACGGTGAGCTGACGTATGGTAAGATAATCCATACTTACACCACTCACCGAAGACGGGTAGTTGTTGGCCCCCGCAACAAGTTGTCCCGAAGAAGAAACGTTGGGACTAATGCCGGAGAGATAAGTACACTCTTCGCTCAACTTTTCATAATTTTCCAGTTTCAGTGTCTGCATGGCCGAAGGGTCTTGGCGGACCCCTCCACGCATCTCTGCTCCCGGATGAATCATAATCATGTTTGACCCCATCTCCGAGATTTGTTGCTGGATGCTCTTTTTCGAGCCCTGACCGATGGCAAGCATAGCAATGACTGATGCCACACCGATGATGATCCCCAACATGGTGAGGAAAGCGCGGAGCTTGTTGTTGGCAAGAGCCCGGAGAGCTATTTTAAATAGATTCGTTCCGTTCATAATGATTCTTTTTATGGTTAGTCCTCATCATTCTTGGGCAAGGCAGCCAGCGCGGCAGCGGCCGAAAGGATCTGAGGATTGATGGTATCTTCCACTACATGCCCGTCACGCAAGCGGATATTACGGCTGCTATACTGGGCTATTTCGGGATTGTGAGTGACAAAAATAAGTGTACGGCCTTCGGCGTGTAACTTTTGGAAAAGTACCAGAATTTCGAAAGAGGTACGGGTATCCAGATTACCGGTCGCTTCATCAGCCAAAATAACGGCAGGATTATTCACCAGAGCACGGGCAATGGCCACACGCTGCATCTGTCCGCCGGACATTTGGTTGGATTTATGTTCCAAACGGTCACCTAGCCCCACGGCTATCAGTGATTCAATGGCACGTTTCCGTCTTTCGGAAGCCGATATGGACGAGTTATACATCAAGGGCAACTCCACATTCTCTACGGCAGTCGTCTTAGGCAACAGATTATAGTTCTGAAATACAAAACCTATTTTACGGTTGCGCAACACAGCCCGCTGAGGTTTGCTCATGGTACGCACGGACACACCATCCAACAGGTATTCACCACTGGTAGGGGTATCAAGACATCCCAAAGTATTCAGCAGAGTGGACTTGCCGGAACCAGAAGTACCCATGATAGTGACAAACTCTCCTTCATAAATGGTAAAAGAGATGCCACGCAGAGCGTGGACGGTTTCATCGCCTACCTGGAAGTTCCGTTTTATATTTTGTAATTCGATTATCTTTTTCATATGATTTATTCTTTCAATGTAAACGGAAGCATTACCTTTTATTACTTGTTCTTTTTCTTATTGCTTCCCGGAGGGCCTGGCATGAACGGACTTCTCTCACCTTCTCCGGCAGACGGCTCTTCCATTCCAGGCATAGCACCTTTCACTACCGTTTCTGTCACTACCGGCGTATTTTCAGTGATGCCACTCACAATCTCTGTCTTGCTGCCATCAGTAATACCTATTTTCACAGGATGGGCGGTAAAGGTATTGTTATCCAGTGTCCACACTTTATGACTGCTCTGGCAATCGTTTATCTTACGACCTCCCACTATGTCTTTGTTGGGAGTAAAGCGCAAAGCCTTGTTGGGAACGGTCAACACATTATCCTTGGTCAATGTATAAATGGTAGCGTTGGCGGTAAGACGCGGTTTCAGTTTCAAATAGGGATTATCAGCTGTTATCACTACCTCATAAGTAACTACAGTGGTACTGGTGGTTGTTGAAGAGCTGCTGCTCGTGCTGTTCGTACTTCCCAAACGAACCTGTCTGACTACTCCTTCGAACACATCGTCGGGATAAGCATCCACGGTAAAGGTTACACGGTTCCTTCCTCCACCCCGGCAATATCGGCTTCATCCACATCGGCCACCACCTGCATCTTGGTCAAGTCGGCAGCGATGGTGAACAGTGTCGGAGTTTCGAAACCGGATGCTACGGTCTGTCCTTCTTCCACATCACGGCTGGTCACCACTCCATCGATAGGCGAGGTGATGGTTGCGTATGACAGGTTACGCTCAGCCTTTGCCAGAGCCGCCTTGCTTTGCTCCAATGCACTTTGGGCACGTTGGAAATTATAAACCGTTTCTTCATAGTCCATATCGCTGATTAATTGCTTCTCGTGCAGTTTACGGTTGCGGTCATATAATTTCTTTTGGTAATCGTACTCGGCCTCATTGCCGTCATAAGTGGCCTTTGCCGACTGAAGTTCACTTTGCAGTGTCACTTTATCCATCTCGCTATCAATTCTCCTTTCTTTACCACAGAATTGTAATCCACATAAATCTTGTCAATAATACCAGATACCTGCGTACCCACTTCCACCTCTGTCACCGGCTCTATGGTTCCGGTAGCAGTAATGAAATTGCTGACATTACCTTTCGTTACGGTTTCCGTTGAGAAATCGACCGTACTTTTTCCCTCCGGTCCGCCAAGCATCCAGAAACCGCCTGCCACGACCACTACGGCTACCGCTGTAGTAAGGATCATTTTCTTCTTTTCCATAATATAATATGTATAGCGTTATGATTATAATTTTATATCCTGACCTGCATAGAAGTTCAGTAGAGTCCGATCCAAGATAGCCATATACTTGGCCTGAATACGTTGCTGCTGTGCACTGAGCAGGTTATTTTTCTCGGTAAGCAACTCTACGGTATTCTTCATTCCCAAGTTGAATTGCTCGCTGACCATCTCATAACTGGCCTGGCTACTTTTCAGCTTACTCTCAGCCGCCGCATATTGCTCTTGAGCATTAGTAGCGTCCAACCACAGACTTTCTATATTCTTATAGAGTTCCTTTTGCTTGTTTATCAAATCGAGTAGACTACTATCATATTGCAAACGTGCCTTCTGCACAGCACTTTTGTTCTGGCGATTATCAAAAATCGGAATGTTTATATTCAATCCTATCATATTATTCCAGCCATATTTCATTTGTTTGCTCCAGCTATTATCACTGGCACTGTTTGTCATACTCCCCGTAGATGCACTCAGACTGATGGTAGGGAGATAGCCGGCTTTAGCCACTGATATGTCCAATTTGGAATTCTCTATGCTCAACTTGCTGCTTTGAATTTCCGGACGTGATGCCAAAGCCTGCTGATAAACATCCTCCTGAGCAGGTAACGGTTGCAAAACATGTTCATCGGCGAGTTCGGGAAGAACCAAATCCATTTCTTCCGTACCATCCAGCTCCAACAACTGCTTCAACTGCAATTTATAGTCACGCAAGGAACTTTCGGAGATCACCAACTGATATTTGTCACTGCCTACCTGTGATTCCAATTGTGCCAAATCGGCTTTTGAAATACTTCCTTTATGAAAGAGTTCTTTGCCCCTGTCGTATGTAGCTTGGCTCACCTGTAAGGTGTTCTGGTTAATTTTCACCGACTCGTCGGCATAAAGTATCTGGATGAATATTTGTGCAATCTGCTCTTGCAAAGAGTTTTCTGTTTCGGCTACGGTAAGCCCTGCAATCTGCTGACCCGTCTTCTTTTGTTTGATGGCATTCAACCGTTTGTTACCATTCCACAATGTCCATTGTGCATTCAGACCATAGTTTCCATTATAAGTGGTTTTACTGTCACTACTGATGATTTCCGTTCCGCTTACCGTGTTACTGGTTTCCTGATACGGACGGTTCGTCACATTCTGTCCTGTACTGAACGACAGACTGGGAAATAGTGCGGCTTTGGCGGTTTTCACGTCTACAGAACTCTCTTCCAGTGAGATTTTGTCCTGCTGCAATTGGATATTTTTCTCCAATGCATAGTCAATACAGTCGTCCAGCGTCCACTTTTTGGCCTCTTGCGCGGAAACCGAAGTGACCGCGACCCAAATCATTACGAAATATACTACTCGTTGTCTCATCCTTTTTACTATTTAATTTGTTTGTACAAAAGTAGAGGACTGTGATTTTTTTAGCAATAAATATAGATTTGTGGAATATTTCTATGGACAAAAACTTGCTTTTTACCGATAAAGTGTTTTTCTTTGTAATTATTACAACTTTAAGATAAATTTATGAATGATTCTTTGTTGACACGCATCTGGATATTCTATCGCGACGGCTTTCGCGAGATGACCTTGGGACGTACCCTTTGGACGATTATTCTTATCAAACTATTCATCATGTTCTTTATTCTAAAACTTTTCTTCTTTCCCTCCTTCCTTGGCGGGAAGACAACGGAAGAGAAGCAACAGTATGTAGGTGAGGAGTTAATAGAACGGGCAAATCCATAAACATTTAAATAAATCAGAAAGTTATGTTTGAAAACATTGACACTTCATTAATTGACTGGTCAAGAGCACAGTTCGCTCTAACGGCCATGTATCACTGGCTTTTCGTACCTCTCACTTTGGGATTGGCTGTGATAATGGGCTCATGGAGACCTTTTATGTAACAACAGGTAAGGAATTCTGGAAGAACACAGCTAAATTCTGGATGAAACTGTTTGGAATCAATTTCGCCGTAGGTGTTGCCACCGGTCTGATTCTGGAATTCGAGTTCGGAACTAACTGGAGTAACTATTCCTGGTTTGTGGGCGATATCTTCGGAGCCCCACTGGCTATCGAAGGAATCCTGGCATTTTTTATGGAAGCCACTTTCATTGCCGTCATGTTCTTCGGCTGGAACAAAGTGAGCAAGCGTTTCCATCTGGCATCCACCTGGCTCACCGGACTGGGAGCAACGATCTCCGCTTGGTGGATTCTGGTCGCCAATGCCTGGATGCAATACCCCGTAGGGATGGCTTTCAATCCCGAAACAGTAAGAAATGAAATGGTGGACTTTGCAGCTGTCGCCCTCTCTCCCATGGCTATCGCCAAGTTCTTCCACACAGTGTTAAGCAGCTGGATACTGGGAGCCGTTTTTGTAGTAGGAATAAGTTGCTGGTATTTACTGCGCAACCGTCAGAAGGAGTTCGCTCTGAGCAGTATTAAAGTTGCCGCCGCCGTAGGTCTGTTCGCCTCTCTCGTCACTGCATGGACGGGGGATATTTCGGGAGTACAGGTAGCCAAAGTGCAACCTATGAAAATGGCTGCCGCTGAAGGATTGCACGATGGCGGAAACGGAGTACCCTTCACCATTGCAGGCGATTTGAAAATCCCCAAAATGCTTTCTATCCTTGCCACTCACGACATAGACGGTTATGTACCGGGTATCAACAATCTGCTGGAAGGTGGTTATCAGATGCCCGACGGTACAACGGCTTTATCGGCCGAAGAGAAAATTAAACGCGGACAGATTGCCATCGCCGCCCTGGATGCATTCCGCAAAGCGCATAAGGCAGGTGACGAAGCAAGTGCCGCAGCAGCTCGCAAGACATTGGACGAAAACGTGAAATATTTTGGTTACGGATATATCAAGGATCCTGCCATCTGGTTCCTAATGTAGGACTTACTTTCTGGTCATTCCGGATCATGGTGGGGCTGGGAGGTTATTTCATCCTGTTCTTTATTATAGTACTGATTGTATCGAAAAAAGAGAAACTGGCTGATATGCGATGGTTGCAACGGGTGGCTTTGTGGACTATTCCACTAGCTATATCGGCAGTCAGGCAGGCTGGGTGGTAGCCGAAGTGGGGCGCCAGCATGGGCCATACAGGATATGTTGCCTGTAGGAGCAGCCATCTCCAAATTGCAGACAGGTTCCGTACAGCTTACTTTCTTTATCTTCCTTCTATTGTTTACCGTTCTGCTCTTTGCTGAAATAGGTATCATGCTGAAGGCCATCAAGAAAGGACCGGAAGGAATTAAGAATTAAGGAATAAATGAAACAGGCGGAAATAATTCAGGCTGCGCAATAAATGGGCTACATACAGGAGATTAATTCCGCCAGCAAGTCATTCTTTTTTTAGTTCAAGTTTCTCTAATTCTATTTTTCAATATTCAATTCTCAATTTTTAATTTAGAATATTATGGACTATATATTTCTACAAAATTATTGGTGGTTCCTAGTATCGTTACTGGGTGCTTTGTTGGTGTTCCTGCTCTTTGTGCAGGGTGGCAACTCTTTGCTGTTCACGCTGGGACGCAATGACGAAGAACGTGCCTTGCTGGTAAACTCCACAGGACGCAAGTGGGAGTTTACTTTTACCACCCTTGTCACTTTCGGCGGCGCCTTCTTCGCTTCTTTTCCGCTGTTCTACAGTACCAGCTTTGGCGGTGCTTACTGGTTGTGGATGATTATTCTTTTCAGTTTCGTATTGCAAGCTGTTTCATACGAGTTCCAGTCCAAGCTGGGCAATCTGCTGGGCAAACATACTTACCAATGGTTTCTGGTTATAAATGGTATTGTAGGGCCTCTATTGCTGGGAGGTGCGGTAGCCACATTCTTTACCGGCTCCAATTTCCTGGTTAATAAAGGAAACATGGGTAATGAGCTGATGCCTGTCATCAGCAGTTGGGCAAACGGATGGCACGGACTGGATGCGCTGACCAATCCTTGGAATCTGGTCTTGGGATTTGCCGTATTCTTCCTGACCCGCCTTTTGGGCAATCTTTATTTTATCAATAACATCCGGGATAAAGACTTAATCCCCCGCTGCCGCCGTCAGCTTATAACAGATGCTATTCCTTTCCTTATTCTATTTCTGGCATTTGTTATCCGTACTTTATTGGCTGATGGTTTCGCTGTAAATCCCGAGACAAAAGAAGTTTATATGGAACCTTACAAGTATTTCATCAATCTGATGGATATACCTCTATTGCTGGTATTGTTCCTATCAGGCGTTGTCGGGGTACTTTGGGGTATCGGAAGGGCTGTCTTCAGCAAGACTGCGACCAATGGTATCTGGTTTACCGGAATAGGAGTTGTATTGACTGTATTAGCTTTATTGCTTTGTGCGGGATATAATAATACGGCTTATTACCCGTCCACAGCCGATCTACAAAGTTCGCTGACCTTGGCAAACAGTTGCTCCAGCGAATTTACCCTGCGCACCATGGCATACGTTTCCATTCTGGTACCTTTCGTTCTGGCCTATATTATTTATGCTTGGCGTGCCATAGACCGCAAGCCCATTACAGCAAAGGAACTGGAACAAGACGGACACGCTTATTAAAGAGTCTTAATGGATTATAGTGAAGGCATCCTGTTTTGCAAATAGCTGTAAACAGGATGCCTTTCTATGTTAAATAACATTGTTTCAACCTATAAAATGAAGAGAATATCTTGCAAATTTCCGAAATATCCGTACCTTTGCATTGTGTTTTTCATAGTATTAGATTTAAGGTTAACAAAGGTTGGAGCAAGGCGTTGCTCCTTTTTTATATCTATAGGAGACATAGCATCCATAGTTGATTCATTTCCCATCTAGAAAGTTATTTTCGTTTAAACTCTTCATCTAAAAGAAATATTATGATACAAGTGATGCATACAGTTGCGGATTACGTGCATGATGCCAAATATAAGATGCCGGATAGACCCCTTCCTTGTTTTTATCAAGGATTTCTTTCAAAATACTGCATTTGTTCTCGCCCGTCACTAGAAAACAGGTATGCCGGGCTTCTATCAAGGGACGTCCGTCATGCATATACGCACTGTTTTATTATAAGGATTGACGGACACCTCATACGGTTCCCCGGCGGTAAGAAGTTCCTGATGGTCGGGGAAAATGGATGATGTATGCCCGTCCTCTCCTATCCCTAATAATACAAAATCAAAAACAGGCACACCGTCCACGGTCGGAACGGTGGTCTTGACTATGGAAGAATACTGTTTGGCTTCTTCTTCGGGAGCGCCCTCACCCACAATACGGTAGCAATGACTGGCGGGAATACCTACCTTACTAAACAACAGACGATAGGCCAAGCCAAAGTTGCTCTGATCATCGCCAGGTGGCACACAACGCTCGTCTACCCAATAGAAATAAATACGGGACCAAGGGGTATATGCGGCATATTCACGCTCCCAAACCTCAAAAAGTGTGGCAGGAGTAGTTCCTCCGGAAAGAGCAATGGTAAAAGGCCGTTCAAGCTCTTTATCCATCGCTTCCAATATATGAGTTATCAAGGTTTGCGACGCTTGTACAGGCGACGCATAAAAGTTATGGTCAATCATCTTATTCACTATTTATTACTTAGAGTTTGCTGTTTTAAATTTACTATCCACAGATGACGACTTACAATTTACAGTATAAATTGGAATGTGTCAGATTCTTGCACGGGTTTGTCCATTCGGAATGACTGCGGTTGATCAATACATCCGCTTCTTTCGGTCCCCATGTTCCTGCAGGATACCCATAAAGAGGAGTTTCGGGATGCTTCTTCCAATAATCCAGAATCTTATCAAAGTAAGTCCAGCTCTCGTCCACAGCATCGGAACGGGTAAAAAGTGTAGGATCACCCACCAGACTGTCTTCCAACAGGCGTACATACGCATCCCCCGTTTCCTGATCGTGCTGGTCATAGCTGAAGTCCATCTCCATGGTTCCCATATAGAAACCGGCACCAGGTTCTTTCATGGCTATGCGCTGAAGAATTCCCTCGTCGGGTTGAATACGGATAATCAGTTCCTCACCTTTGTAAAAGCCTTCCTTCATTTGGAACATCTGCATAGGAGCAGGTTTGAAATGAACCACAATTTCGGTCACCTTGGTAGGCATCTGCTTTCCGGTACGGATATAAAAAGGCACTCCCTGCCAACGCCAGTTATCCACATACAGACACATCGCCACGTAGGTATCTGTACGGGAATCAGGACGAACATTCTTTTCTTCACGATAACCGATACGGTCATCACCAGCAATATATTGTCCGCGGATGACATTATCACGGATATACTTATCAGTCAGCGGACGAAGGGATTGGTAGACCTTGATCACCTCGTTACGGAAACCATTCTTGTCAAACTTGGCCGGTGGTTCCATGGCAGTAATAGCAAGCAACTGCATCAAATGGTTCTGTACCATATCGCGCAGAGCTCCCGCCCCGTCATAATATCCTCCGCGAGTACCTATACCCATATTTTCCACCGCAGTGATTTCTACATAATCTATATAGTTACGGTTCCATATCGGTTCGTAAATAGTACTTCCAAAACGGGTCACCATAATATTCTGCACCGTTTCCTTGCCCAGAAAATGATCGATGCGGTAGATATCCTCTTCTTTAAAATAAGCGGCATAGATTTTATTTAGTTTCTGAGCGGAAGCCAGGTCGTATCCGAAAGGCTTCTCGACAATGATACGCTTTAATCCAGGCTTTTTCAACAAGCCCGCATCATGCAGACATTTCGGAATCAATTCATAAAGCAAGGGCGGAGTTGCCAGATAGAACAAATAGTTCCCATTATTCTCATATTGAGGCGAAAGCTCCTTCAAACGGTCATTCAACAGAAAATAAGTGGTTTCGTCAGCCGGGTCCATGGACTGGTAATGAACAGTAGAGAGAAAATCGTCCAATGTTTCCATTTCCTCTTTAGTAAGAAAACCGAATTTTATCAGTTCTTCTTTCAGATAGGCACGATAGGTCTCGTCCGTGTATGCAGTACGGGCACAGCCGATAATGGCAAAATGCTCGGGGAAGCGTTTCCCGTTATGTATCTTTATCAAGGCAGGCATCAGTTTGCGCCGGGTTAAATCACCGGATGCACCGAAGATGACCAAAAATAAACTATGTGGTAAACTCATGATTCTTTCTTTTAAAAATGAATGTATAATGCTTTGTGTTGCGACATATCAATAGTTGTCTTCCCAATGTTCGTGGAAAAATTCCCCCCGTGGACTGTCCACACGCTCGAAGGTATGAGCTCCGAAATAATCACGCATCGCTTGAATCATATTGGCTGGGGAACGGTTGGTGGTCAAACCTAGAAAATAATTCAACGCTGCGGAAAGTACAGGTACGGGCAACCCTTCTCTCAACATGACACCGATGTATTTCTTCCACGCGGGCAGGGCTTCCATTACTTCCCGTCCGAAATGCTCGTCCAGCAACAGATGCGACAATCCCGGTGCACGGTGATAGGCCTCGGCAATGTCGTTCAGAAAAGCAGAACGAATAATGCATCCGGCGCGCCACAACAGCGCGATAGTGGAAAGATTCAACTTCCAGCCATATTGCTCACTGGCAGTGCACATCAGAGCAAACCCTTGCGCATAGCCTGTCAGACGAGCCGCATATAAGGTACTTTCCAATCCGATCACCGTATCCTGATAATTATATACCGGATGATTCTCCACATGCATATAATGTTTGGACATCAGCACGCGCAAGTTCTTCTCTGCCGACAGATTACGGGCAAAAACCGCCTCGGCAATCACGCCCAGTGGTGTATTTAGTTGTAGGGAGTTAATGACACTCCAGCGACCCGTTCCTTTTTGTCCCGCAGCATCCAGAATGTTATCGAGCAAATAATCGCCTCCTTCTTCTTTATGACGCAGAATGGCCGAAGTAATCTCTATCAGGTAACTATGCAGACGTCCTTTGTCCCATTGTTCAAAAATATCCGCCATCTGTTCATTCTTCAACGCCAGCAGGTGCTTCATGGCGAAATAAGTTTCAGCAATCAGCTGCATATCCCCATATTCTATGCCATTATGCACCATTTTTACATAGTGGCCTGCGCCACCGGGACCTACCCACTCACAACACGGAGTACCATCCTCAGCTTTTGCCGCAATACTTTTCAGCATCGGCTGAATGACTGGCCATGCCTCTTGCGCACCACCGGGCATGATGGACGCTCCATGCAAAGCACCCTCCTCACCTCCTGAAATGCCGCAACCTACAAAGTACATTCCTTTATCATAAAGTTCCTTTACACGACGTTCCGTATCTTCATAATAAGAGTTGCCTCCGTCAATGAGGATATCACCCTTTTCCATCAAAGGAAACAGCTTGCCCGTCAGTTCATCGACAGCGGGACCCGCCTGTACCATCAAAAGGATGACACGCGGAGTTTTCAGTGCTTCGACAAAATCTGTCAGTTCATTACTGCCTATGATGCCTTTTCCTTTGGCGCGGTTGGCTATAAAGTGTTCCACTACATTTTCTTCTTTTCCAGGAACGGTACGGTTCCATACTACAACCTTCCATCCCTTGTTGGCAAGATTCAGAGCAAGGTTCTGCCCCATCACACCTAATCCGATTAATCCTATATCTGCCTTTTCCATAAATTATTCTTTTTATATTTAACAATTTGATAGGTTATTTGTTCAATAATTCTATCTTTGCAATTTGAATAATAACACATTATCATGAAGAGGTTAAAAATCGGCTTATTAGCCCGAATTATCATCGCCATCACATTGGGTATAGGATTCGGAAACGTTCTTCCCGGCGAATTGGTCAGAGTATTTGTGACTTTCAACGGAATCTTCAGCGAATTTTTGGGTTTCATCATTCCACTGATTATTCTCGGACTGGTCACTCCTGCCATTGCCGATATCGGTAAGGAGGCAGGAAAGATGCTGGTGATAACGACATTGGTAGCATACAGCGCCACGTTGTTCTCCGGTTTCCTGTCTTATTTCACCGGAGTGACTTTTTTCCCTTCCATGATTACTCCGGGAGCACCGATAGAACAAATCAGCGAGGCACATGATATTTCTCCATTCTTCACTGTAGCCATCCCCCGGTGATGAATGTGATGACTTCCTTGATTTTAGCCTTCACACTAGGTCTGGGCATCGCACATTTGGATAGTACAGCGCTGAAAAACGTATGTAACGATTTCAAAGAAATCATAGTCAAAACCATCCAGACGGTGATTCTGCCCTACTGCCTATCTATATATTCGGTATATTCCTGAATATGACCCATTCCGGACAGGTATATAACATTCTGATGGTATTTATCAAGATCATCGGAGTCATTTTCCTGCTTCACATCTTCCTGTTGGTTTTCAATATACCATTGCAGCGCTGTTTGTACATCGGAATCCGTTCAAACTACTGGGAAAGATGATGCCTGCCTATTTCACAGCATTGGGCACACAGTCATCGGCAGCCACCATTCCGGTGACTTTGCGACAGACTGTCAAGAATGGGGTCACGGAGGATATAGCCGGATTTGTCATTCCGCTATGTGCCACAATTCATCTGTCGGGAAGCACGTTGAAGATTGTTGCTTGCGCACTGGCACTGATGATTATGCAAGGAATGCCATTTGATTTCCCCATGTTTGCAGGATTCATCTTTATGCTGGGAATCACGATGGTAGCTGCACCGGGAGTACCGGGAGGAGCCATCATGGCTGCATTGGGGATCCTGTCTTCCATGCTGGGATTCGGAGAAAGTGAACAGGCTTTGATGATAGCACTTTACATTGCCATGGATAGTTTCGGTACTGCTTGTAATGTGACGGGCGATGGGGCTATCGCATTGATTATTGATAAGTTTTTCGGAAAGAAAAATCTCCGGTCCATACAATAAACAGGAAAAATATTCCCGAATCAGATAAAGTCAGGAAACTCTGTAACCCATTCATGAAAAGTTGCCAGGCTGATTTATGACGTGTATGATAAAAAAGGTAACGGCTTTAACTCTGATAAAAGAAAGACATTTTCATGATAAATAGCAGCAGCAACAAGTTGCCTGCCGATTCTTCATAACAAACAAAAAAGGAAAGCATGAGCTAGAATACAGGCATCTGCCAAATGAATCCCACTGACACACGATGGTACTGAAATTGTCCTCACCCAACGCCTTTGCACGATCGGTATATTTATAGGAACGCCCCACGTATGCCAGGAAGAAGTGCAGATTGCTCTCCATCGGATAAAATTCTATACCTCCTGCATATCCCCATGCCGTGCGATATTTCCCTTTTTCCACTTCATCACTTGCCTTATAAACGGAAGCAGTTTCATACATTCCTTTTGCAAACAAGTTCCACTTTGGGGCAAAACGATAATTCACATGCAACACATAGGACATATATTCGGCATTAAAAGCATTGTGTGCCTGATTATCAGTTCCTACGATGTTAGTTATAATCTTACGGTCTACTCCTTCACGAGAATACATCCAGTCAAAATAGGCATGCCATTTAGGCTGAAATTAAATTCATTACCCAAAGCGTAATAATACATCTTTTCGCCCTTCGTTTCGTTCATAACAGAGGCAGACCAACGGGTTTTGAAAACATCCAGGAAATTTCCGTTCCAGTTCAAGGTATAAACTAACGGCAGTTTGGTACGTTCCAAATCCCCATACATCTCCTCGGACGGCCCGTTCAGGCTGTTCAATACCTGAAATTGTATCTGCTGATAAGGATTATAGTTGTATGCCACATTCAAACCGGTCATGAAGTTACTCATGTGCTCTATCATGTCACTATATTCGTAAATATCAATCGGATTCAAATCAAATTCTATACCACCATACGAGACACATTGCTTTCCGGCAAAAAATGAGAACTTATTTAATCTGATGCCTACTCCTGCCCAATCTATGCTGGTAGGTACATTATCTATATTGCCGGAACCATCGTTACCCCGATTCAGACGCTGACGGTAACGGTAACTCAACCAATCATTGATATCCCCCTTCATTTCGATACGGAGCTGCTTCATTTCGAATGCGCCCTGATCAAATCCGGAATCATTCCATTTCATGTTGAAATCACCGTGCATATTAAGATAGAGATTGAACTTGTCCGTTTTCTTCTTGATACCGGTGACTTCTTCAAACAGGCTTTTGTCACCGGCCATGAAATCACTTCCGGAAGATTGGGCATATAAAGGGTAAGTGCCTGAGACAGCAAGGGCTGTCAGGCATACTAACATTATTCTTTTCATAAGTCAAAGTTTTAGGTTATAATGTATTCTCTTTTTCTTTTATGCGCGCAAAAGAAAAGAGATAAAAAGAAAAAGTGCCGGATGGACTAGTATACGTTGAAGTATTCCTGAATCTTCTTCCAGTCTTTTGTTTTAGTTAATGCCAACATCAACAACACACGCGCTTTCTGAGGATTCAACTCTTGTGAAGCCACGATTGATATTTATTATCATCCACCTCGGCATCCAATGTGGTCGGTCCGGTAGGAACACGGCTGGAACGCACTACCAAAATACCTTGCTGACGGGCCTTTTCCAATATCGGAAACAAATTCTGATGAATGTTGCCATTCCCCACACCGGCATGAATAATACCTTGGTAACCATTATTCAGAAAAGGATCATAACATCAGCCTCTACATTGGAATAACTGTAAACGATACCTACTTTCGGCAGCTTGTCAAGGTGGGCCACATCAAAATCGGAACCGGTGGTATGGCGTTTCAAAGATTCCATATTATAAAAAACCTTACCATTCAATACATATCCCAACGCACCGGAGTTAGGAGACTGGAAAGTCTGTACATCCACCGTATTGGTCTTCATGGCTCCGTGGGCTCCCAAAATCAAACCGTTCATGGCAATTACGACACCTTTACCCCGTGATTCCCTAGCAGCGGCAGTAACTACCGCATTATACAAGTTCAACGGTCCGTCCGCACTCATGGCCGTAGAGGGGCGCATGGCTCCTACCAATACAACAGGCTTGTCACTCTTCACAGTCAAGTTCAGGAAAAAGGCGGTTTCTTCCATTGTGTCAGTTCCGTGAGTAATCACGATACCGTCCACATCTCCACGGCTGAAAAGCTCGTTGATACGCTTGGCCAACGTCAGCCATACGGCATCATTCATGTCCTGAGAGCCGATTTTTACAATCTGTTCCCCGGTCACATTGGCTATTTTGTTCACTTCGGGAACCGCTTCCAGCAATGTGCTGATAGCCACCTGTCCGGCAGTATAATTTGTTTTAGTAGCCGAAGCGCCTGTTCCGGCAATAGTCCCTCCTGTAGCCAATATATGGATATTAGGCTTTTGGGCGACAGCAGCCAATGTGGTACATACCAGCATTGCCGCCATAAGGCTGAGTTTTCTTAATCCGTTCATAATCTTTTCAAGTTTAGGTTTTATTACTATAATAATTATTTGGAAATTTTGTTCACACAAAGAAGAAGATGTGCCGATGATATATATGTATACATCGAATCATTATAAATGTTACAGGCAGAAGATCACTCATCTTCAAGTCCGACTACACCTACCCCCTTTCCTTTCTAGAACACCTGTACCAGCAGCAGGCCTACCACAATAGAAACAATGGTGGCCACCATCCCAGGCATCATGAACGAATGATTCAGAATCCATTTTCCAATGCCTGTTGTTCCTGTACGGTCAAAATTTATAGCTGCCACCACTGTAGGATAATTAGGAATAAAGAAATATCCGTTGACAGCAGGGAACAAAGCAATCAACATCATCGGAGAAATACCCAGTGCTATCCCTAACGGCACAATGGCACGCACCGTAGCAGCCTGGCTATAAAGCAAAATGGACATGACAAACAATGCCAGACCGAACAACCAGGGCATTTGGCGCACAATCCCCTCAATAGAGCCTGTCAGTTCCGTAATGTTTCCATTAATGAAGGTATCTCCCATCCATGCAATACCAAATATAGCGATTACCGCCTGCATCCCGGCAGGAAACACACTGCCTTGTGTAGCTTTAATTCCATCCGTACGTGAAATGAGAAGAATAACAGCCGCCGCACACAACATCAAAATCTCAATAATAGCCGGCATATCCAAAGCCGTACCATTGAACACAGGACGCATGACAGGAATAGAACCGAACAACACTATCAACAGCGTGGCGGCAATAAAAATTATCACCGAGATACGGGCATGAAACATATTCTTCACATCGTTCAGCTCCACATGTTTTGTATCAATCATCCCGGCTTCCAAGCGGCGCAAGTATTCGGGATCTTCCAACAACTCTTTACCCACCTTCTTTGAAAGGAAAGCTCCCACCAGCACACCGATTAATGTAGCGGGAATAGTAATCTTCAGAATATCAAACAGAGTGATGTCAAATCCTGTCAGCAATCCCAGCAACGCTACGGTAGCGGCAGAGATAGGCTGGCAGTAATAGCCTGTTGCGAGGCGATAACGGCAATGCCTAAAGGACGCTCAGGACGAATTTTAGTTTCCGTAGCCACCTCGGCTATGACAGGAAGCACAGAGTAGGCCACATGCCCCGTACCTGCGACAAAAGTAAACAGATAAGTAACCAACGGACTCAGGATAGTCACTTGTGAAGGGTTACGACGCAACAACCGTTCTGCTAATTTCACCATATAGTCCAGTCCGCCGGCAGCCTGCATACAAGAGGCGGCAGAGATAACGGCGACAATCATCAACATCACATCAATAGGGGGAGCGGTAGGTTGAAGTCCGAAAACAAAGGTCAATATGGCAAGGCCCACACCTCCCATCACTCCCAGTCCGATACCTCCCAGACGGGCACCTACAATAATAGCGACAAGTACAAATAGCAGTTGTAATAACATGTTTTTTATCCGTTTATAAATATACAATTTTAATTCTGAGAACAAAGATAGACCATTTCTGTTCTACAAACCTTAAAATTTCTAAGAATTTTTCCTTTTTTCACTACTTTCTCCCTAAAACATTCAATAAAAGTTAGTTGTTTTGTATAATGAACTATTCGTCAATGTGCTAATCGGCTGTATTATGTCCCACATAGTTATTGGTACATTAGCAAATAGACAAATCACTAAATTATTACATATGAACAGAATTTGCAATCTTTTTGGAATAAAGTATCCCATCATACAGGGAGGAATGGTATGGTGTAGCGGTTGGCGACTAGCCTCCGCAGTAAGTAACGCCGGAGGACTGGGACTGATAGGAGCAGGCTCCATGCATCCCGAGACCTTACGCGAACACATACAGAAATGCAAAGCGGCGACAGACAAACCTTTCGGAGTAAACATTCCGCTGATGTATCCCGAAATAGACATCCTTATCAATATGGTAATAGAAGAGGGTGTGAAAATCGTCTTCACCTCTGCCGGAAATCCAAAGACCTGGACAGAACACCTGCATGAGCATGGAATCATTGTGGCCCATGTAGTGGCAAGCACCAAGTTTGCCGCCAAATGTGAAGAAGCAGGTGTAGACGCATCGTAGCCGAAGGATTCGAAGCAGGAGGACATAACGGACGGGAGGAAACGACCACCCTATGTCTTATTCCAGCCGTCAGACAGATCACCACTGTGCCGTTGATAGCTGCCGGAGGTATCGGATCGGGAGAAAGCATACTGGCTGCTATGGCATTGGGGGCCGACGGGGTGCAAATAGGGACGCGCTTTGCATTAACCGAAGAGAGTTCTGCTCATTTCACATTCAAAGACCGGTGTCTGCGACTGAATGAAGGAGATACCCAACTGACATTGAAACAGCTCTCTCCCGTCCGGTTGGTCAAGAATGATTTCTTCAAACAAGTAGAAGAAGCGGAAAGCCGTGGCGCAACAACGGATGAACTACGCACTTTGTTAGGAAAAGGACGTGCCAAAAAGGGAATCTTTGAAGGAGATTTATTCGAAGGTGAACTGGAAATAGGACAAGTCGCATCATGCATACATAAATTACAGACGGTAGACGAAGTGATGAAAGAACTGGTGGAAGATTTCAATGCCGCATTAAACAGGGTCAATGAGCTGAAAAGATTTATCTGATAAGGAGAACGATGAAACGATTAATAAACCGGAGAGTGAATCAAAACCAAAATGAACATTCTAAAGGTTACAGATTGTAACCGACAAATACAGAAAAGCCGTATCATTACTCAAAAGTGATACGGCCTTCTTATTGTCAATGAAGAATGTCAAGTTTCAGATGAAAAATTCTTTTCTATAAAGTTGAGTTTTATAAAATTAAGTTATTCTACTTACATCTTCTCTTATTAAGCAGATTAGCACTCAGGAATCCCACCAAAATATCAGCAACGTCCCGAACACGATAGCCAGATTGGCATGTACAAAGGGGGATATCACAATCCAACAAACCAGAATTACTCCACAAACGACTCCCAGTACCGCATCAAAATTACGTGCTTTCTTCGAAATATACCCCAATAGAAACAGTCCCAACATGCCTCCGCTGAAAATAGACGCCAACGCCCACCAGGCATCCAGCGCACTTTGCACACTCATAAAGCAAAAGCCAACCAGAATCCCTGCCACTCCCACTCCTACACTGGAGAGTTTCAGCACCAACATCCGCTCCCTGTTTCCGGCATGTTTGCGGAACCGCTGATAATAATCCGTCAGAATGATGGTAGACGAACTAGTGACACTGGTCGCAATGGTACTCATACCTGCGGCAAAGATAGAAGCAATCAGCAGGCCTGTCAACCCCACCGGCAACTCATTGACTATAAAAAACGGAAAGACATAATCCGCCCCCACCCCGTCGGGCAAGATCCCCGGATGCACTTTATAGAACGCATACAGTCCAGTCCCTATCATAAAGAAAACGGCCGAAACGGGAATAAACAAATATCCTCCGAACAAGGCCGAAAACTTAGCCTCCTTCTCATTCTTCGCCGTATGATAACGTTGCACATAACTCTGGTCTATACCATAGTTCTGCAAATTAGTAAATATACCATAAATCAGACACACCCAAAAAGTGGACTCACTTAAACTGCTTCCAAAGCTTCCCAAGCTGAATTTACCATCTTCCATGGCGATGGAGAAGTCTGCACCGGACCTCCGGGCATATCAAAAAGCAAAATAAACATACATACCAACGCACCTCCGATCAGAATAATTCCCTGTATGGCCTCTGTCCAAATGACAGCCTTCATGCCACCCAACATGGAATAAAGCACAATAGCCACACTGGTTACAACAATAATGGTCTGGATATGCCATCCCAACAATACATTCATGGGCAACGCCAACAAATACAGGATAGACCCTGTACGTGCTATCTGGGTGAGCAGATAGCAGGACGAAGCATATATACGTGCCCAAGGACCGAAACGGTTTTCCAAAAAGCTATAAGCCGATATGCTGTCCTGACTCCGGTAAAAAGGCACAAAGTAACGAGCCGCAAAATAAGAGGCGATAGGAATAGAAAGACTGAATACAAATGCATTCCAATCTCCCGAAAAGGCCTTTCCCGGATATCCCAGATAACTGATACTGCTGACATACGTGGCGAAAATGGACATCCCCACCACCCAGCCGGGCAAACTTCTTCCGGCAGAAGTGAACTCCTCGGAGGTACCTTTCTTCTTAAAGAAAGAACAACCGAAGGCCACGACTCCGCCGGTAAACAACAAAAAGACGATTATATCAATGATATGCATACAGACCGAGCATTTAAGGTTTCAATTCCGGACAAAAAGGGAGTGCCTCCAACGCCTTGCGTATCTTCTCGCGTTCCGGAACATTGAAGCGATGGAAAGGAGCCGCAACAAAATCATCACAAACGCCCAATAAAGACAACGCGCATTTCAATCCTTTCAAATAACTGGAGCCATGCTGCCCCACGGTATAAATACTGCTACTGATTTGCATCACCAAGGGTTGCAGCCGACTTACGGTTTCCATGTCACGCGCTACCGCAGCATGATAAAGATCTACATATAATTCCGGGAACATATTGGCACCTCCGTTGATCCCCCATGTCCACCCAGCCAACACACACTCTGCCGTAATTTCCTCCGGTCCCACCAACATCGGCGAAATCCTGTCTGTCCTTCATGGCATACATCAACGGACTGGAAATAAACGGCATTAGCCGAACTATCCTTGAACCCCACCACCTGAGGATTACGGGCAATACGTTGAATAGTAGCCGGAGCAAAATTCACTTTCGTGTGCGACGGCATATTGTACAAGAAGATAGGTAACGGCAACTGAGGAATCAGTCCTCATAAAATTCGGCCAGTTCAGGCTGTCCCGGAGCAAAGTAGTAAGGGGGAGCGGAAACTACGGCTGAAGCACCACACTCGGCCCCTACATGTGCCAGATGAATACTTTCTACAATTGAAGTATCGGAAATACAAACCAGAACCGGAAGTCTTCCGGCATTGATACGGCAAGTTTCCTTTATCATTTCATGGCGAAGCGGTACTGATACTCTGCGCTTCTCCGGTGGTACCCAGTATAAATAATCCGTGCACTCCTCCTTTTATCAATCGTTCTATCAACCTTTCCAAACCATCAATATCCAGTTTGTCATTATCCAGTAACGGAGTCACTAAAGGAGGAATAATGCCTGTCATAGGCTTTTTTAATGTGTTTTCCATGATTCGTTTTCTTTAAAAAATTTCAATGCTATATTTATGAAACGAACAGTAGGATTATTTGTACTCAGCCCAACATCCCGGCTTGTCCGGAAAGCGACAGGCACTATCGTTTAACCAGTCGTCTTCCGTCTGCCCGGAACGTACCTTTAGAAAAAGAACTTTTAATTCCGCTTCAAGAAAAGAAAGTTAGTTATACATGCGGGCAACTCTTCCTGATAATGTGTCACCATAATCATGGTCTTGTCCTTACGACGACAGAAAGTTCTATCACATCTTTCACCAACTGGCGGTTGTACAAGTCCAACCCATGCAAAGGCTCATCCAAAATAAGCAACTCAGGATCCTTCACAAAAGCACGGGCCAACAACACCAGACGCTGCTCGCCACTGGACAACTGCAAGAAATTCCGGTCTTTCAAATCTGCAATACCAAAAATATCCATCCACCATTCACAAGCCGCCATCTGCTCGGGACGCGGACGTTTGTACAACCCCACAGAATCATGTAGTCCGCTTGCCACAATATCTATGGCAGGAAGGTTTTTCAGATAAGCGCGATGCATCTCAGGACTGACATATCCTATATGCTTCTTTATCTCCCAAATACTTTCTCCGGAACCGCGTTTTCTGCCGAACAAGGTAATATCACAAGCATAACTCTGCGGATTATCCGCACAGACCAAACTCAACAACGTAGACTTTCCTGAACCGTTCTCTCCACTCAAAGCCCATTTCTCGCCACATTTCACTGTCCAGTCCAAATCTTTCAAAATGGTACGCTCGCCATAACGGATGCTTACCTTGTTCAAATCGACTACGTGCTCGGTGTGATACAAATCACCGCCGTAAGGCAAATTCAGAATCCGTGCCTCCTTTTCTTCGGAAAGTATCCGTTCCGGTATCGGCTTACGGACCGCCAAATATTCCTGCAAAGTTATCTTTTTACCACACACCCTGTCTTCCACAGGAATAACATGAGTAATAAAAGCAGGAATATCATCGGACTTAGACAAGATAAGGATTACCTGCAAATGGGTTACTTTAGTCAGTTCGCCCAACAATGTATGAAGCAGGTCCCTCGTCTTCGCATCCAGTCCGATAAAGGGATTATCCATAATCAGTACACGCGGATTACTCAGCAAAGTCTTTGTCAGTTGAAACTTACGTAACTCACCACTGGAAAGCAGAATAATATGTTTATCCAGCATCCTCTCTATGCCAAACAGTTCATACAAAGCCTTTTTCAGACCTGAATCGGTCGCTTCGGGCAACAAATCACGTACCAGTGGGGTTTCATCCAAATCATGGGCATTCCATCGTTGCTGATAATAGTAATTTCCATCGGAATCTCCGTATGAATCACGGAAAGCAATATACTTTATATTCTCGTATGCCATCTTCGAAGGAGAAGGAGAGAAATCATACTTCACTTCGTTCATCAACAACGGCCACCGGCCTGTAATCGTATCTACCAATATACTTTTTCCTGCCCCGTTTCTCCCCACAACAGCTATATGTTCTCCGGCGGCAAGTGTCATATTCACCGGTTCCTTCATCCGGTACAGCGGATGGCGGGTCACACCATTTTCTATCGCAATAATATTCTGCATTACAAATCTCTTTTTTATCCAACAGGATGCAAAGGTAACAAAATAATATAAAAATGAGATAATATATTATCATCTTGTTACATCAATCATCCACCTTAATTATATATGATACCAATTATACGACACTGAATAACCAACAAAATATTACCTAAACTATATGTTCCATAACAGAATATAGGCTCAAATTTATAAAGCATCAACAAGATATATATTTGCACTAAATTAAGACAAAAGGAAATAATAACAGAAGAAATTATAGACAAAATGGCAACAACAATCACGTTCACAAAGATGCAGGGAGCAGGTAATGACTATATATACGTAAACACCCTAAAGCACCTCATAGCAGACCCCGTGAGAACTTCCATCAGATGGAGCTCGTCACACGGGGATCGGTTCCGACGGGCTGGCATTGATTGGGAAATCAGCCAAAGCGGATTTCAGTATGCACATATTCAATGCAGATGGTTCTGAAGTCATGATGTGTGGTAACGCCTCCAGATGTATAGGAAAGTATGTATATGACAACAAATTGACTCAAAAGAAAGCCATCACGCAGGAAACGCTCTCAGGAATCAAGGTCCTAAAACTGCATACGGAGAACGAGCTGGTAGAAGAAGTAACAGTGGACATGGATCTTCCCCTGCTTGCCAACTCCAGACAAATAAATACCCCGGACGGCAAAATGTTGGCAAAAACAATCACAGTAGATGGAAAAGAATACAAAAGAACATTTGTTTGTATGTGAAATCCATATTTAGTGGTTTTCATAGATGATATAAAAGATGTAAATTTGCCGGCAATAGGTCCGAAACTGGAGAATCATCCGCTTTTTCCCGAACGAACCAATATAGAATTCGTTGAAGTATTATCACATAACAAGCACAAGCCATTACAAGAAAAACAAATACATACGAGATATAACAAACTCACTATTATGGATTAAAAAGGTAAAAAGCAATGAAAAAGAGTTTTAGAAAAACAACATTTCTGTCGGCCTTGGCAATAGCTGTTCCGGCAATGGCATGGCGCAGGACAAAGTGGAAGCCAGCGCAGGAGCCGATCTCGTAAGCGGATACATCTGGCGTGGCCAGGATTTAGGAGGTGTCAGTATCCAACCCACGTTGTCAGTTTCTTACAAAGGGTTCTCATTGTCTGCATGGGGAACAGCAGGTATCGAAAAAGAAGATACAAAAGAGATTGACCTCACATTAGGCTACGCCACAGGAGGTTTCAGTATCTCCGTCACAGATTACTGGTTCAATGGAGGACCGGGGTATTTTCATTACGGCTCACACAATACCAACCATACCTTCGAGGCACAAATAGGTTATGACTTCGGACCGCTGGCCTTGACTGGTATACCAATTTCGCCGGAACCGACGGAGTGAATAACGGAGGAAACAGAGCCTATTCGTCCTATATCTCGGCTACCGTACCTTTCACACTGGCAGGGCTGGAATGGACAGCGGAAATAGGAGCGACTCCGTGGGGCACAGACTTTTACAACTATTCCGAAGCCCCTGTATGCAACGGTTCCAACGGTTTCACCGTATGCGACATCAGCATGGGAGCCGCCAAGGAAATAAAAATCACCGATTCATTCTCCGTTCCAGCTTTTGCAAAGTCACCGTAAACCCACGCACTGAAGGGGCTTATTTCGTTTTCGGGCTAAGTTTTTAATCATAAAGAGCATAACCAGACAAGGATAACAACAAAGTATTAGTTTTTTAGAAGGTAAAAAGATTACATTATATACAAAATACAAATACAACAATAAAAAAATTGAAGCTATTATCTGTAAGACCCAATTCGAGGACGTAAAAGAAGCATTGCTCGAAGCCAAAATCGAATGGCTTTCCTATTGCAATGTAAAAGGCATTGGCAAAACATGTCAAGGACGCATTTGAATGCCGTCCGCATCCATACAGAAGAACGCGGATATATCGCCTTGTACAATGCAGAACAGGAGAAATAACTCATTACACGGACAAAACTACTCCACAAAGTAAAAATCATACTATAACTTAAGCGGAAAATTATGGATACAACTAATAAAAAGAGGTCGTCAGATGTAGAACAACCTCTTTTATCAGGTAAACACATCATAAACAAGAAAGATGAATTACAAGCAAGGTACCTTCACAAATGCTGTATCCGGGAAATGCTTCTCTATATAACGACAAATATAAGTTTCTGTATCTGCTTGAATGATTTTATCCTCTCCTTCGGGAAACAGATTGTACATCACTGTATGAAGCTTTATCCCTCTCCGTTCTATAGCCTCAAAACTCAATAATGTATGGTTGATACTTCCCAATCGTCCCGAAGTAACAAAAACTAAGGGATAACCCGATTCCTGAACATAGTCTATAGTCAGATTATCTTCTGTCAACGGCACCATCAGCCCCCCGGCTCCTTCTACTAAAACAGCATCATAGCGCTCACTCAGCACCTCCGTGGCATGCTTTATTTTATCAAAATCAATGGCGCGGTTATCTATTCGTGAAGCCAAATGGGGAGAAGCCGGATAAGAAAATATTTCAGGTTTGGTAAGTCCCTGCTCATCCTCAGGCAAATACTCCATCCCCATCAGACGACGATGCAACTCAATATCCTCCGAATAACCTTCCGGATTTCCTGTCTGTATGAATTTTTGAGTAATAGTACGACATCCTTGTTTGTTCCAAAGATGTGCCAGATAGGCCGTGGCATAACTTTTACCAATATTTGTATCAATACCACTTACGAAAAATACATTCTGTTTCATGATTCTTTTTATTTCTATTGTCTTTTCTTTGCAATAATATAAATAGGATGATAAGTCAAAGTCACCGAACGACCATCACTGAACAAACGGGCATACTTGTCACAGAAATCCTGCAAATCCCTTTTAGTCCACGCTTGTTGCCTGACAGCAGCCACCCCGGTGTGTTTCAAGTGATAAAGCACTTCGAGCGGAGTACCGAAAGTCAGACAGATACGTTCCTCATGAGCCTTCACGATCTCATAGTGTATGCGCAGCGCTTCTTCTAATTCCTCTAAAGAACGATAGTGAAGACCGCTGCCGGTAACCGATGCAACTTCTTTCAGATTATCCCTGCCGAACGTAGTAAAAGCAAAATATCCTTTCTGCTTCAACAAAGTATTACAACGTTCAAAAAACAGCTCGGGAGAAACAAACCACTGTAATGCCGAGCATGATACAATCAAATCCTGTCCTTTTGGAAAAGGAAGGGACTCGGCATCCCCTGCCAGAAAGGTAGCCTGCCCGCTTCCCAACAAATCGGTGAAACAAGAACTCATCTCCTGACAAATGTCATTCAACACCAGTTTTTCAGGATGGAGGGTTTCCATCAACCTGCGGGTAAGAAAGCCCGTCCCGCTACCAATTTCCAATATCCGGCCGCACGGACGGGGCAAATAATGATTTAGCATATCACTCATGCGGTATGCTATCTGCTTTTGTGCCACCGCCTCACGGTTATAACTCTCTACAGCGCGGGAAAAGCGACGGGTTATCAATTGCTTATTAATCATACGTTTTTGTTTTAAATAACAGACGGGCATAGCAAATCTCTCATTATTTCTTCTGAATAATGAGGAATATCATACTCTGCCACTTCCGTCCCTGTCCATGCATTTCTTTGGTTGACCGCCGTAAAAATCAAATCATTCTTGCCTATAACAGCCCGTTCCCATGCAAAACTGGGAACAGCGCAAGATTTTACCTGTTCTCCAATCCTCCGAAGCTCTTCTTGCAGTTCCTCTACCGCACGTTGCGGACGTTTCGACAAGAATGTTTCCAGATTCTCCTTTTTCAAACACATCCTGCGGATAAACTTTTCCAACGTACCCTCATTCAAGCCTTCCAGTGTTCCTTCAAAAACTTGCTGCGGAATACCTTTCAAATCATCGACAGGAGTTACCGTGCCATTCAAAGCAACACGCTCACAAATAGGCAAGTCCATATCCTGCAATACCATAGACGCGGCCCATACTCCCATAGACCAGGCTATCAGGCGAATCTCCTGATAACCCTGCAACAACGTGAAATCAAAATCCAGCGAACGATAATCATAACAAACCAACAGATCGCTATTTTCGGGGCAATGATCCATGAAAGGACATTCATCCATTCCCCAACCGGCAAAAAAAAGTGTCAATCGGGGAAGATGCTTTTGTTGTATAAAATAATGTTTCATATCAATTCTATCAGACTTTTTATTTCTTCTTCAGTAATATCCGCTGTCAACGAAAAACGGATACGCGATGTTCCTTCGGGCACAGTGGGAGGACGCACCGGCAACGCATAAAAACCTTTACGCTGCAAGAAATCGGCCTTTAACACCGTATCACCGCTATCGCCTATCGTCATTGGCAGAATATGCTGGTAGAAGGACAAGCGTAGCCTTTCTTTACCAACGCGTCTTTCAAAAGAGAGGATATTCTCTTCAACCTTTCCCTCCGGAAGCTGAAACTGTCCAAATGCTCCAGGATAAAGAATGTCCATAGCAAGTTGACAGGAGGAAGAGCCGTTGTAAATATGAATGTACGCATTTTATTGATCAAATAATCACGGATGGTCTTCGAACAAACAATATAGCCTCCTACTGAGGCCAACGCTTTACCAAAAGTTCCACATAAAAAATCGATGTCAGCCACACAATCCTGTTCTTCCGCACACCCCAGGCCATGTATCCCCCGCACCCCTACAGCATGCGCTTCATCCACATACAGCAATACATTATCATATTGTTGCTTCAAAGTGACCAAACGGCGGAGATCGGCCTCATCACCGTCCATACTGAAAATACTTTCGGTTACAATAATTATTCTATCATACCCGGCATGATTGGAAACCAGCAACTGTTCCAATTGGTCATATCGGTTATGCCGGTACCGGATACACTTGGCCGCCGATAAACGAATGCCGTCAATAATGCTGGCATGTACCAGTTTATCGGCAAGAATCAATGTACGAGCATCGCTCACTGCAGGAAGAATACCGGCATTCATGTGATAACCACTATTAAAAACCAACGCGCTTTCCTTCCGAAACAGTCGGGCAAGCAAATCCTCTATCTGAACATAGATATTAAAATTTCCTGTCAGCAGCCGAGAGGATGAAGAGGAAGGAAGAAAAGTGTCGGGAGTAAGACTTTGCAAGAATTCCGTACGTAATGGCAGATAAGCAGCCAATCCCAGATAATCGTTGGATGAAAGGTTAAGCATCACTTTTCCATTCACCTCCACCTCTTTTCCCAAATGGCGGATAACAGGCAACTTACGAAGATTACTTTTATTTTCAAGCAGGCTAATTCTCTTTCCCAGTCTGTTAATGAATTCATTTTTTCTATTTTTCCCAATACTATCACTTATTCTTTTAATTCTCCTACTATCTTTACCAGTGAATGCGTCAATTTGCTCAATTCTTCCGGCTGAATTATAAAAGGCGGCATGATATACATCAGTTTTCCAAAAGGACGTACCCATACTCCTTCTTCGACAAAACGACGTTGCATGAAAGCCATATCTACCGGTTTCTTCACTTCAATAACCCCGATAGCTCCCAATACACGCACATCAGCCACCTGCGGCAATAAAGCAGCAGGAGCCAGCTCCCTCTTCAATTGTGATTCAATAGCCTTTACCTTTTCCTCCCAACTATATGAAAGCAACAATTCCACGGATGCTTTCGCTACGGCACAAGCCAACGGATTTCCCATAAAAGTAGGGCCGTGCATAAAGACTCCCGGATAACCGCCGGAAATAGTATCAGCCACCTCATCACTGGCAAGGACAGCAGAAAAAGTCATGTATCCACCGGTCAGTGCCTTACCTATGCACATGATATCGGGCTGGACACCTGCATGCTCCCAAGCAACAGTTTCCCTGTTCTTCCGAAACCTGTCGCTATCTCATCAAAGATTAACAACAGACGATATTGCCTGCAAAGTTTCTCTGCCTGGCGCAAAAACTCAGGATGATAAAAACGCATTCCGCCCGCCCCTTGTACAATAGGTTCCAGAATCAATGCGGCCATTTCTTCATGATGCTGTTCCAATATTTCCTTCAAGGGTTCTATATCCTCTTCATACCAGATTCCGCCAAAGCGCGACCGGGGAGCAGGAACAAAATAACGCACAGGCAATGTAGGGCCAAAAATATGATGCATACCGGTCACCGGATCACAAACGGACATGGCATTCCACGTATCTCCATGATATCCGGACTGAATAGTTACAAAATTATTTTTCTTTTCCTTCCCTTGCGCATACCAATATTGCACGGCCATTTTCAGTGCCACTTCTACCGCAACCGAACCGGAATCAGCATAAAATATTTTCTGCATACGGGGAGAACAATCTTCAGCAACAACCTGCCTAATTCGATGGCCGGATCGTGTGTCAGTCCGCCGAACATGACATGGCTCATACGGTCTATCTGTTCCTTGAGCGCTTGGTTCAATACCGGATGATTGTATCCATGTACCATGCACCACCACGAAGACATCCCTTCTATCAAACATCTTCCGTCCTCCAATTCTATATATACTCCATCCGCCCGTCTTACCTTATAAGTGGGCAGCGGATGAGTAGTCGATGTATAAGGATGCCATAAATGCTCCCTGTCAAAATTTTCCATATATTATTTCCTTATTGTTATAATAACTTTATAATGTATCAAAGCGAATACCCGGCCTCTTCTATCAATATTTTATCTTCTGAAACTTTGGAACCTAATGTAGTCAGCAAATCTCCCACAATGGCAGAATTAATACCGATATACAATGCTTTCTTTACAGCTTCCACACTCATCTGTGAACGCCCTCCGGCAAAACGAAGAAAGGCTGTGGGATTGATAAAACGGAATAAAGCGATGGTTGTCAGAATCTCCGCCTCTGCAAGACGATCCATTTTTTCCAATGGAGTGCCGGGTATAGGCTGTAACAGGTTTATAGGAATAGACTGTACTTCCAATTCCCTCAGTGTAAAAGCAAACTCAATACGCTGTTCCATTGTTTCGCCCATGCCGATGATTCCTCCGCTGCATACATCCATCCCCACCCTGCGTGCTGCCTGCAACGTTTCTAATTTCTGTTCTTGTGTATGAGTAGAACATAGAGATGAAAAATAAGAGGGAGCCGTTTCCAGATTACAATGATAACGGGTGATGCCTGCCTTAAACAGCCGTTCCAATTCCGCTTCATCCAGCAATCCTAAAGAAGCGCATAACTGAATATGCGAATGCGCACGCATGTACTCTGTTGTCTCACATAGCCGGTCCATGTTACGGCTACCCGGTTTCCTGCCGCTGGTCACCAAAGAAAAACGGGATACTCCCTGCGCTTCGTTATACAAAGCATGGCGCAGACATTCTTCCTTCCCAACCAAATCATAAACATCCGCTTTTGTTTTATAATGTGCAGACTGTGCGCACCATTTACAATTCTCAGGACATTTACCGGATTTAGCATTGATAATGGAACACATATCGAATTTCCGAGAAGCCAGAACCCGTGTTATCTCATGAGCCGCATCATACAAATCCTGTTTCTCTGCCTGGCAGGACAGCCAACGGGCTTCTTCTACGGTAATCTTCTCACCGCCCAACACTTTGTTTCTTATTTCATTCAGCATCATATACAGTTCATATTAAGACAAAAAAGCCGAAAAGATGCATGGCACATCTTTCCGGCAAACAAATATTTATTTAAATAAAAAAGACAAATCACGTCAGCCACCTGTGGTTGAGGCAGTTGGATCCGAAACATTTGCAACATGGATTCAACAGGGGCCATTCCTTCTTCATATTCCTCTCCAGCATCCTCTTTCCGTGCGGAAGAGCAAACAGAGAATGCCGTGCAAACATTTGCCTGTTTACCCAACGATACATCGGCAATCTCCTTTTTCAGATTACCAATAGTTACATATTTGCCCAAGCTATAAAACATAGCGTACTTCTTCCGGCTCCAATAGCGGAAACGTATCGTATGTTTATTCTGGCACAATTGTTTCATGTTTTTTCGTATCTGAGATTGGCAAAGGTAAATAAAATATTCAATGCAGCAAACTTTTATATAGAAAAACACCGTTCCGCCTCTTACAACCTTAAAACCAGTTTTCCGAAAGCACAACGGTGAATTCTTAAGTCCTTTATATTATATTTCTGTTATTCTTCTTTCTTCGAAGCAGCTTTCTTGGCAACCGGCTTCTTTGCCGTCGTTTTCTTGGCCGCCGCCGGTTTCTTGGCAGCAGGTTCTTTCTTTACGGCAGGAGCCTTTTTGCCTTCAGCTTTCTCCAGTTTAGCCTGCAATCTCTCCACTTCCTTGTTCAAAGCCACCAATTCCTCGCCCTGATTCTTAATGGTAGTAAGCAACGAATTTAATTCTTCGTTATCCATATCTACCGGATACAACGAATTGACACGACTTATAAAATCACCCAAAATGTTCATGTAGTTGGTGAAAGCATCATACGGAGAATCATAAATACCACGATTCAACCAAATACCGGTATTCTTAGTGGTCATGAAGCGGAAATTATTACTTGCCTGCAAATAATCCCAATCCTGCTTAATACGGCGATCATCGCACAAATGAACACGTTCTGCCACACTATAAGTTTATTGAAAGCCTCACGCTGCATCACATTGCCTAACCACGGACTGATATCGCGTTCCTCGTCTATCCATGACATAGGATAAGGAACATCCACCTGATCCACAGATTTCAGTTTGGTAATGATATCGGTCGGAGTAGAGAAAGTAACCCCTCTTTCTTTTGCGCAGACAGGCAGTGCTTTCATAAATTCCAAAATATTGGAAGACAATGGCTGGGCGATACCCAAAGCAGAAAGTTCCATGAAAATATTGATAACCTGCTCCTCCTCCGGCAAAGCTGCAATCCAATCTATATATTTGTCGGCAAACAACGGATATTCATCCATTCGGAATTAGAGAAACGCAGGCTGATGTCATCAGACAATTTGAAATCGCGAAGCAATAACTTCAAGTTCGGATTCATGGCACAATGATACAGGTAGTGCGGGCTCTTCCAACCCAAAATATGTTTCGCGCCTTCAGTCAACATACCTTTAAAGCCCATATCGGCTATCGTAGCGCCAATATCATTCGAATAAATCAAGCTGGAGTTACGGAATACCTTCGGCTCCTTGCCAAATATTTGTTTAATCTTGGTACGCATACGTTCCACTTCTTCGCGGAAACAATCTTCATTAGCCAATGAGGAAAGACCGTGAGAATAAGGTTCGCACAAGAATTCGCAACATCCGGTCTCATTCAACTGATGCAACAACTCGATTACACCGGGCGCATGCACTTCCAACTGTTCCAGCGCCACACCCGAGATAGACAAAGCCACCTTGAAAGTATCACCGTGATTCTTTGCCATTTCAATCAACGCACTCAGCGCAGGAATATACGAGCGTTCGGCTATATCACTGATGCCGCGCTCATTTTCATAATCATCATAATAATAATGGTCACGGCCTATATCAAAACAGCGATAGCGTTTCAGATGGATAATTTGATGTATTTCAAAATAAAGACATATTGTTTTCATATCCTAGTTATTGTTTTATTATTTACCATAGTTTTTTAACACCTGCTCATAGAGGGCACGGATTCTCAAGCC
>ENA-OQDD01000105-OQDD01000105.1-human-gut-metagenome-genome-assembly--contig:-NODE-105-length-32583-cov-2.139019_pt1 | contig 32583 bp, 56 predicted proteins | sample MGYA00242507_ERZ504598 | MGnify/ENA primary metagenome ERZ504598 (study PRJEB26092, sample SAMD00036318) | human gut metagenome | host: Homo sapiens | study: EMG produced TPA metagenomics assembly of...
TTCTTTTGAGAAATCAGACAATCGAAAGATCTCTTCCGGCCTCATTCCAAGCTGTTTGCTTATTTCTTCTACGGTTTTGCCATCATCCATAAGTTCTTTAATGATTTTCTTCATAGGTTCGAGCAAATGAGTACCTCTTGCCCTGTTGTGGGTAACGGTACCGTAAATATCTTCTGAATGCTCTTTATGTTCTACAATAACAACAGGAACTTCCCATCCAGTTTAGAACATAACGGTTCCATTCCGGCAACTGTCCATCTGTGGAATCCATCGATGATCGTCATGTCTGGGCGAACAACAATCGGAAGTGTCCAACCATTCGTGAGAATAGACTGGATAAGCAGTTTCAAATTCTCCTTCGAAACTTTGTTCGGGTTGTAATCATTCGGTTTCAATGAGTCCCTGTTTACCCATTGCAGTAGATAATGGTGCTGATAATTTATTATCCATGTCGTTCTCCTTTCTTCGCATCACTGATGTAACGTCCATATATTCTCTGGTACAATGCCCGGAATGCCCTCATTTTGGGATCACCGGATATCAGTCCTTCGTATATATGCTTATAATCTGCATCGGTTGCTATGGCTGATACCGCCATAAAGAAATTACGGTATCGTTCTGCCACATGCCTTTTATGCGGAGTATCAAAGAATACATCCATGTGGTTAAATAAATAGATCAGCTCCTGCCGATAATCTTTCTGTTCCTGCCCTTTTTCGGCTTCTTTCCTTTTTCTGGAGCTTCGACCGAACATCTCGCTGTCCCAATACAGGGCTGCAAGATAGGCATTTGGTTCTCTCCGAATGATCCTCTCCATGAGGTCCGGATAATATTCATTCATCTTCACGAGGCTTCTGGCCGTATCAACAGAAAAGAACTGAGATACCCTCATCTGTCTCTTGCTTGATCCAGACTGCCAGAGAAACAGATATATCTCCGGGATATCGACATGGTTTCTCAAAAGAAACAACCATACATCATTATCTGTCCAGTCATAGATCGGAAAAACCTGCTTTTTCGCAGTCATTTTGTTCCCTGCTTTTGTCATTGACGCAATATTCTGAAGCCTCTGCACCGACTCTGCAGTTCGGATCCCGACCATTGTAATGCCTGACACGGTTGTTCTTGGCAGAAAATCCTGATAGGCATCGATTCTCGGCCGTAACAGTTTATGGTTCCTTATTGCAAAGGAAGGCGGCTGCCGTACCCAGACATCCTGTTTTGTGGAATCCCAACAGATAAAGGTTTCATCGTTTGACAGTTCATTGAAGCAGTTGAAGTGTTTTACTTCCACGCAAAACCATTCGAACTTCGCTCCCATCATCATAAAGATGCGGCGCCATTTCCTTGTCATATCTTCCATACACGGAAATATTGCTTCTTCATCTATGAACTGTACGGTAAGCTGCTTCATATTGATCTCGCCACGGTTGGCCAGATTCACCATCAGCTGTGCCACGCACAAGCTGTCTTTTCCGCCACTGAAGGAAAAGAACACTGGCAGACCATTTCCAAATACATTTTTTATTCGGATTTCCGCAGCCTTCACAACATCAATGTTTGATTCACAGCGTTTTACAGCCATATCTTTTCACCGCAGTTCGGGCAGATAACAAACTTCCGGGTTTCTGTTATTTCCGGTTCTGCTTCAGTGGTACTCTGCCTCCTGCTGTCGGATTATCCGAAGTGTTCGGCTTTTCCGAACTGTTCTCTGAATTATTGTCCGGCGTTTCTTCTGATACTGCTTTCTGTTCTCTCTTTTCATTTGCCTCTTTCATCTTCTGAATCTCAGATTCATCCAATGTGCCATACTCCGAGAGCTTGTCAGTTACTTCGTCCGCATCAGCGACCATCTGCTGTAAAATTTCTTCATCATATCCAGGGATATCCAGATCCCCCTGCAGTTCCTCAAGGAACTCATTCAGGGTTTCCAGATTGTCGATTCCAAGAGCATAGGTCTTATTATCTGCTATCATAAGTTTCTTCTTGTCATTCTCTGAAAGCCCTGTCTTTACATATACGGTTGCTTCCTGATATCCAAGACTTACCATAGCTTCGTATAAGCCGTTTCCGATCAAGATCGTATCATCTTCATCCACAACAATTGCTCTGGTCTGTCCGAACTTTTCAAGGGAGCGTTTCAGCTCTCTGATCTGCTGTTCGGAATGTATTCTAACGTTTTTCTTGGGATGTTTAAGGGCATCCAGCCTTTTTGTAGTAACGTTCATTTTGTCCTCCATTTCTGAAGGGCAATGGCTTCCGGCTGCAACCGGCTATTTGATAGCTTTTAAAAATTCTCTGGCTCCATCGAAATGCTGTGCCGCATTTTCAACTATGGTCTTATCAATGTCGTAAACTTCTTTCCAACCCTGCTGTTCTGTCTCCATGTACTGTCTGGCAGGCCATGGATGTGTACCGCATAAATATCCCTTCTCCCAGTCATATATAGGCGGGAGCTTCACATCATAATAGTGAATGTATGCAAGGATATCTTCGTGCCTCCACTCTGCAAGAGGGCTGTATCTGGTGATTCCGGCTGAATTAGTGTAGATATTATCTTTTCCAACATAATTGCCGTCTGCCTTTCTGCGTCCGAGCAGGAGTATTTCCAGCTGATGTTCTTTATAATATCGTGCCTGTCCCCTGTGCTGTACGATATGGAACCACTGCGCTGCCTTATTGCTTTTATCCGGAAATAACATATCCGGATGCTTTTTCAGCCATTCCACATCCTGTCCGGTATTGATAATCTCAAGGCCAGAAGGTTTATTCTGCTCTATCCATGCAATAAATGCCGGATATTCCAGATTGCATCTCACAAGGACGCTCTGATCGATGCCAGCTTTCTCGCATATCTCTCCAAGTACCAGGGAGTCTTTTCCCGCACTCCATGCATAGGCTGCCTTTTTCCCCTTACATTTCTCTTTGATGTCTTTCACTGTCTTTTTCACAAGGGAATCCAGTTCTTTCTTTGACACCGTCTCTTCAATGTGATCAAGCGCATTCTTCCAGTCTTCATTATTTCGAACGGATTGTTTTCTACCGAGCATAGCGTCTCTCCTTTCCGGAAGCGGCCAAGGCGATAAGTCCGCTCAACAGGACTGTCAGCAAGCTTCCCAGTGTTTTATATGGTCCACTATTCAAAACGCTGCCGTAGGCGAATACAGGAAGCCCTACTGCCAATGAAGTAATCACTCCTGCGATTATTCCTCCAGATGTCAGGCGAACTCCTTTCAGTGTCAGTACTGTTGGTAACAGTGTGGATGCTCTCAATGTCCCATAGAACAGAAACAGGTGCGTAACTGTTATTCCCGGTATATTTGCAATCAGGATTCCTGCTGCCAGTAAAACTACCATTGCTGTTCTGGTTTTTCTGATATCCTTTCCGCCTGACAGATCTGTCGTCAGTGAAGAAACAGCGCAGAGATTACTATCCACCGTAGAAAGCAATCCGGAAATAATCATAAAAAGAAATGGCAGTACCGCCCATGATGGAAAGAAATGCCGGATTAGCTCGAAATTAATGGTTCCAAGGTCCTGTGCTTGATATCCTGTACCTGCTCCCATTAGTCCAAGGATTCCCATTGACAGTGGAACCACCGCAAAAAGAACTGCTCCAAGAAGAAACGCTCTTCCCAACTTCTCTTTTTTTACTGCAAATGCCCTCTGCCAGAAGCTCTGATCTCCAAACGGCCCGGATAAAAGTCCGATCGTTGTCGGAAGCCCAAAGGCTAAGAAAATCTCTACTCCTTTTCCAGAAAAGAGCGTTGTACAGTCTCCTGATATACCACTCAGGCCCTGTATAATGCCCTGTGTTCCTGTATTTCTTACTCCGAATATTACAAATAGGCTACATGCAACAAGCATGAATACCATTTGAATAGCATCTGTAAGCATAGATGCTTTAATTCCTGAGAACAATGAATAGGAAATTGCTATACAAGCGAGCAGAATAGTCATGGCTTTGAACGAAATTCCTGTTACTGCACTAAGAATCTGGCTTCCCGCAAGAAGCTGAACTCCTGTTGATAGAACAGACAGTCCGATCAGCTGAAAGAGATAAACTCTTTTCACTCCATCGGATTTGTATTTTTCTTTCATGTAACCAGACAGTGTCATTCCCTCTGGCATTTCCTTCCGGATTTTCTTTGCAAAGGGAATGAATATCACCAGACAAAGGGCATTCGGAACCAGAAACCAGAACAGGCCAACCCAGCCGGTAGAATATGCTTTCTCAGTTGATACAAATAATGCCGGAGCCCAGATCCACGTTGCCGCAATGCTGAGAGCCGACATCAGCCAGTTTTCAGAACGGCTTCCAACACAGAAGCGTTCCACATTTTTTTCTTTCTTTGTCAGAATCACTGTTGCCAGGATCATAATAACTGCATATACAAATAATATTGTTACTCCATTCATGCGTAATCTCCTCTAAAATATTTTAAAGGAGCATTCCCATCTTTCTATCCTTTCCTCCCTCCCAAGATTGCATTAAAAAAGCCACTGGTTTTTCCCCAGTGGCTCATGGCTTTTGATTAAAATTTTACCCGCATATCATACACCATTTTCGTTATTAAGTCAATGTTAAGTTAACAGATTCCGTTATTCTGATTTTATTAAAAAAACTTCAGACCGTCAATTCCGAAAAACAGCGAAGATAAGCGCTCTTTCGCAATTTTGATATCTTCATATACAGTGACCTTGCTGACCGAAAATTTTTTTGAAATTTCTGCAATTGTCATTGGCGTCTTTGATATGTAAAGGGCTTTAATAATCTTATAGCGTCTCTTATCTTTTTCCGATAATTTGCTACAATAGATACGGTATACATCAAGCATTTTGTCAATATGCTGCACCATGATAGCGGTTCTTTTGGCCGAAGTTTTGATGCTCTCCACTATGACCTTATCATCTTTCATGGTCATGATGTCTTCCAGCACCTCTGTAACCTCCCCTTCCTTGGACTTGTAGACGGCATTTTCGTAGCTCGCCTTTAAGTTCTGTAATTTCTAAGGAGTAAATCAGTATTATGCAAACGACGATCAATCTTCTCCTTCTCGCTTTTTCTCTGCCCTACCATCATTGCATCAGACGCAACCTGTGCGCCGGCAAGGGCAGCCTGCTGAATCATTGCATCAATTTCCTCTTTTGTCAGTGCTACGAATTGTACTTTTTTCTCTGTGTCCATGCCATACCTCACAAATATTTCTTTCCTGTTTCCGGATCCTCAAATCGAATTCTGTCGCAAAGTTTAAAATTAAATCCTTTTGCCAGACGTTTCACCATCTTTACGAACATATCTGCCTCGTTGTCTCTCCGCGTCCAGTCAGATCTGAAAACCTGTGTCTGCGGTTTTGATGCAGAACAAATCGCATCATGAGCGGTCTTATCCTTACACCCGCTGGCATTATAAAGTGTTCTGTCCATGCTGTCCCTCCCTCGACCTTTTTAAAAATCCACTTTTATATCCTTCCCATTGCTGATCGGTCATTTCCGGTCCCAACAAATCCCTCACAGTGTCAAGTGCCTGCTTTGTTCCACAGTCAGGACATATTTCTGTTTTCCTATCCTTTCTCGACACTGCTGGTCTGGTGCCGTACTGCTGCCCGCATTCAGGCATATCTTTCTTATCGCCATTGTCCCCACCTCCCATATCCAAAAAATCCTCGATGTTCATCTGCCCAGGTACTCTGTAGTTTTCCCAGTCAACAGGCTCCGGTAATAATGTGCAGTTAGGCTATTCCAGCATTCCGGACCATATCCCCTTTTGATGCTTTCCGGATCCGTCAGTTTCTTTCCACACTTCTGGCATTTACTGTACATATGGGCTTCCTTTCTTTACTCGTCTGTATATGTTTCATACTCTAATCGAGATATTGGAATTACCTTTTCTTCCGGCACATTGCACATATCCGCAATGCTCTTTTTCTGCATGCTTACATATTCTTCAAGATCGATGTTTTTTGTATCAATATCGACATTCAGCTGCATATAGCCATCATCAAAGTCATACAGCTCTGCGTCTAAAATTTATAATATGTGCTAATACTACATTTCATTGCTTTTCCTCCTGCTTTTCTTCTTCTATTTTTCCGCACATCAGTTCGACAAGCCATTGTTCCTGTTTCATCAAATACTCATACTTCCACTGAAGCAATGCCTGATCCAGAGCATGATCTGCTATATGAAGCTGCATTTTCACAGAAGAAATTCTCATTCTTGTTTCATCGATCTGTTTCTGAATCCTCGCGCAAAGCTCTCCGTACTTGGATGCTTCACTTTCTTTTCTCACTCTTTGTACTGCTACCGCGCACCATAATGTAAAAAGCGCTCCTACTGTAGCAGCTCCTGCAATATAAAATAATACATTTCTCATTTATTCACCTTCTCTCTTTACCAATTCATCAATTTCATGTCCTATCGGTTTCCATAAATGCAGCCAGCCTTCAGCTCCATTTAAATTTGCATATTGATACTTCTTTATGCTAAACTTGTGCTCCACTTCTTCATCTCCAAAGAAAATATCCTTTAATGCACGCATATCGTTCCATGTTGGAAGAAGGTATTTATTTTGTGAACCAGGATCTTGCGGGGAGGCTGCTACGTGTTCATAACCATTCACGTGTTCCCATATCACTCTACAAATTCCACAGTCCGGAAGTCCAATCTCTGCTTCATGTGCCTGAAGCATTGTTTTGTGATTCCGAATGCAACGATTTTCCAATATTTTTTCTAAGCTTTTCAAATTACTCGCCTCCCACTATTTTTTCAAGACACTCATTCCATCCATCTTCGTATCCAATTTCATACCCCGTTGCAGTTTTCGAAGCTATATGGCGTTCCGGAAGTGGTATCAACGGGCACCAACCCGGCCTACAGTGAGCATCTTTATTCATCCTATTTGTGAGACCACACGCATAACCATAAACTGTATACCCTTTCTGGCAGAAACATTCTCCACAAGAATCCGGTGTGTCAAACATTATTATTGATTTATCCATCTTCTTCCTCACTGAATTTGAATTCGACATTTTCACTGCTATCAACACCAAACTGTCTGCATTTTGCCCTCGTTGATGTTCCTCCAGAATGTGATGTGCGAAACAAAAACAGTTCCTGGACAATATGGAAATACGACATGTTATAGCAGAACCTTTCTTCTTCACTCAGCTCTTCTATTGCATTTTCTCCATGTACCCATCTGTACCATTCTTCGAAACATCCGACCAGCTCCTGCATGAGAGAAATACAGTAATGCAGAATGTACTTTTCTTCATGGCTTTCAAGCTCTTTGTCTTTGCAATCCCATTTTGTTTCCCGTAATATCTTCCATAATTTTTCTACTTCCGGGGATCTCCACGCAACCATGCAATATGTATGTGCGTCTTCTGAGTAATGATAATAATTTCTCTTAAGATGTTCCCTGGCTTCTTTCTCTGTAAGAAACATCGTGTTTGGGTACATAAATGGTCTGATTGAAATACCAATTATCATGACATCATCATATCCATTGTTGGCAAGAAATTCATTCACTTCTTGCGTTGATAAGTCCTCATACTCTTCTTCTCCATCTTCCGTGTATGTCAGTTTAAAATCCCATGTATACCCTGTTTCAATTTTGCAGTTTTCTCTATCGATATTGCAGTCTGGCAAGATGTTATCATTGAGATACTTCACCGTTTCTTCCGTTGTGCTTGTAACGGTGCTTCCATCTACTTGCAGGACAAGTTCATCGGGGTCTTCATTGTCGACCACTCTCTCGCTGCCTTTAATAACCCAGAAGCGAGGATCCGCTGTTCCTGTTGTATCCTGGGTATTCATTTCAAGCTGTAATTTCTTCAGAAATTCTATATCTTCCTGTGAAATATCTCTTTTCTCTGTTGTATCTTCATGATACTGCAATGTTTTATGAAATATTGCCATCTTAATTCCTCATCTTAATGCCCGCTCCGCAGCATGCAGAACAGCAGTTCCGTCATAGATCGTTTTCTTGAGCCTGCATGACAGTTCAAAGCAACTGACAGTTTCCATTTCTCCGTATCTCCATCTAACGGTGTTGGATTTTCGAATTCTTCCATAACCTCTCTCCAACGCGGAACCGCAACCAATACTCCCATGCAGCCTATCTCCGCATAGCATTCTGGAAAGTGCTCGCGTACATGTCTTGCAAAGTTTCCATTTCTGAGGTCTGGTAAAATGTCTTTATAACACTCCATTGTTACTACAAGATAATTTTTCTCACCGATAAAATTCAATCCATTTCCACTATAAATATCTGCCCGGCAACTTTTGATTTCATAGCAAGTAAATATGCCTTTCTCAATTGCAGATATGGAGCACTGATTCTCCGGCGAAAATTGCATATAATCTATTCTTCTTGGCTTTCCTGCTGCGTAGCCATAATCAAGGCTTACTTCTCTAGCCCAGTATTTACCTGGACCAGAAAAACGGCTTTTTCCAACAATCTGCTAAGAAATTTTGTTGTTTCAGATCTTGTCATTTTATACCTCACATTCTTCTGCAAGTTCTGCTTTGCTACTTCAGATTTGGTTTCTTGATCTTAATCGTTTCCTTCAGCTCAGGTTTTACAGTGTTGTTTTCTGCCCACATGCGAAGCTCCTTTGCTCCCGGATTATTTTTTTCAATATCATCTGCCAAATTACGCAGGACCATAGAAATAATTCCGGCGTCTGCAGTTGCATATGGCGTAAGAGCTTTAATGATATTTTTACTGTAATAGTTCAAGCTTCACTAAGCATTTCTGCCCCTTCTTTGTTTTTTCCTTCTTGGACCATTTTTCTGGCTCTAAGGACATAACTCGGCATACGTTTCTCCTTAATCTTTATCATTTCTTTACCACCTTTATCTTTTTTCTCAAACGTTCAGCATGTTCATTTGTCACAATATAGTTTTCGCACTGCTTACATCTCATATCTTTATTTTTTAAGTCACCATCATAGTATCGACATTCCTCGCAAACATAGCAAAATATCTTTGCTTCTCCTGCCATTTGGTCTGAACTGTACAGATTGTTCGCACAATGGTCGCAAAGACAGCCGGCGCACGGAAAAGCATAGTCATCCCGGCTTATACTTCCACCTCAAATTCTTTCAATTCAGAAATTAACCATCTTCTTCCGTCATCTGCGATAAAATCAAACTTGGCTTTTGTTACGTCTTTTAAATTTAGGCTCTCAGAATTTACAGCGAATAGAGTGAATGTTCTTTTAACAGCTTCCAATTCTCCGTTACTATTTCTGCATAAGTAATCCCATTTATCATTCAAAGATTCGACAAAACATTTCTCAATTTTTGTAAGTTTTGGTCTTTCATCTTTCTTCAGATCATCCTGTAGCTGTTGAATCATAACTAAAACATCTTCTGACGACATTGGCTTGCCTTCCATTACCAGCGGTCTTAAATAATCACGGTATGCAGATAATCTGCTTTTTATCCGGCTCATTCTCTCGCCTCCGTTTCTTTAAATTCCTCCTGCAACTTATCATCAATGAGCGGGAGCATCATCTTAGGAGTCACCATCCTATGAATCTGTGTAGGTGCATTAACAATTTTCAGACACATATCCAAATATATCTCTCCTGCTGTAATGCCATCCTTATAGGTATCCACTTTATCTGTATTGTCCTTATAAACCGGCAATTTTCTGCATTTTTCTGCCACCTCACGAATCAGTTTCCTAGCCTCTTCCGGAAATTCAACTGTATTGTCTTTCTTTATCTGGACCAATTGCATAATCTTAATGATTTTTTCTTCCATAACGCCATTTCCTCCTTGCTTCTACTCTTTTCATGCGATGAACTTCATTTTCCAAGGTATTCACCTGTTTCTGCAGGTCATCCACATCGACCAACAGGTAAAAATCCGGCTGGACCAGTCTGGTCGGGCCTACATTCATATTCATCTCTTTGTGCAATTCCTTGCACTTGTTTTCTCTCTCATGCACCGCTTTATATACTTCATCATCCACACCTCTCAAGAATTTCTCTACAAACCCGGTCATATTCCAAAAGTAATGTAAGATCTTTCGTTCGGCTCAGTGGCCGGTCTACAACTTCAACGTAAAATTCTTTCCGGATCATCTGACCGTAGCTCGCAGAATTATAAACATCCTGCTTTTTGCAGCTAATCAATTCAGCTACTTCGGATCCAGTGATGGAGTACTCCATCACTGTCCCATTCCTTTTGCATAAGTTATATAACGCCTTCGCCATATTAATCACCCGTAATAAATTTCGCTGCATCCATCATCGGAAAACTCAACTTCTTCCAGCTTCCAACCATCGCGCTGGAATTCTCCTCGATATGCTTTTTCGTAATGGTTTTTTACGATTTTTTCAGCCTCTTGCATGTCTTTTGCTTTAACAATTCCGACTATAGTTTCGCATCGGAATCCATCATGCTGATAATATCTATAACAATTCATTTATTTCATCCCCTTTCAGCTGTGCGTGGCAATAAAGTTTTCCATTGCCCATCTGTTTCCAGTAGCAGCCACCTGTGCTCTGGTTCGCTCATACGGGCTGAGAGGTCTTCCAGATGTTCTCCTGGTTCCTTCTGCCGGAAGAAGTCCCTTCCGGCGAAGATTTGCAAGTTCCTCTGGTGTTGCGTCTTTGATATCTTTTACTGATATAATCTCGATCATATTTAAGCCTCCCTTATCGCTACCGGAAGCACCATAGCTTTCATGTCGCTGTCCTCTGCTTCCACAATCATCGGTGTTCGTGGGCTGGTGAAGCCCAGTGCAATATTGTCACAGGTGAAGGCTTTCAATGTTTCCAGGACCAGTCTTGAATCGAATCCCAACCGTATGGATTTGCATACGGTTTCCTGGAGCGGTACCTGTTCCTGATAGTCTGCTAGCTTATCCCGGATACTGATATTCAGCACATCGTCTTCTATCTGGAATACTGCCGGCTGCTTCTCTTCCGTACACATCTTTGCCCTGGTCATTGCGCCGATCAATGCAGTTCTTGATGCACATGTATTAATCTCGCCTTCGGTAAACATTTTCTGATAAGCAAAGTATTTTCCTTCAATCAGTCTTGTGTAAATGGTATATTCATCAGACTTGAATACCGCACTGTTTTTGGTATATGTAAGAGTCACATCATCAATCACGCCCATGGAGATTAACTTCTTGGCAGTTGCCTTCGGCACGATCAGCTTCATATCCTTTGCGCCTTCTGCTTTAACAGAATCTACTGCGACCATGTGCCCGTCCAGTGCGGCAAGGGAAACTCCGCTGTCTGTACCCTCAAAATAAATTCCGGTCATCTGTGTATTCGCACCGCCGTCAGCTGCTGCATAAATAACATGACTTATAGCCTCCATGATCTTTTTACCATTCAATTCCACTCCATCGGCTTCCGGATCCTCTGTAAATATCAAAATTGAATTCTTCCGGAGGATAACTCTGGTATTTGTTTTTAATTGCTCCTATCTTGATCATAACTACATTCTTGTCGGTTGCGCTGATGTCGATTTCTCCATCCGGTAGATTTTTGATCAAGTCAAAGGCTTTCATTGGAATAATAAAATAACTGCCTTCTGAGGCTCTAATTTGACCTTCATTGTAATCTCGGAGTTGGAGGCGATTAAATACCCGTCCTTTACCAGAATCCCTCCCAGAGCTGGGAACTGGTCGTTCTTCTGCACAATACTTTTTAATTTATCAATAACTCTGGCGGTCTCATACTTCTGTACTTTCATCTTCATTCCTTTCCCGGAGAACAATACCATCAAGGTACTTCACCACTCCGTTTGAATATTTGATCCTGTAAGGTTCCAGTTCCTCCCGGTTCATATACTTGTGTCCGTAAATCTTCTTCATATCCCGGAACACCACCCACGGAACCCGGTAGAATTCTTTAAATTCCAGAGATACAACCAAAAAACACATTGCTCCAAGCTTCATATACCTTTCAAAGCACGCCTGCTGTTCAGCGGTTACTACGTCCCTGCTAATCTTATCTTTGTCCGTATGCTTTGCATCGAACAAGATCATGGTTGAATCCATGAGAATTCCTTTGAAATCAGGCTGAGCCTGTTTAGTGAAACAGCAAATGAACTGCCCTCTGTTCCTGTCCATTGCTTTCAGTACCTTAAATGCTTCCGGAGTTTTATCAACTGCTGCAATTCCTCTTTCTTCATAGAATCTGGATGCCGCAAGTATCATTCCCTCAAAATGTTCTCCGTTAGATCTGCTCTGCAGACCTCTTATTGAACGCTTATAAGTATCCATTTTCTTCCGCTACCTTTATGAGTTTGTTTATCGTTACTGCTCCAATTCCCGGAATCTTATTCAGCTGAAGGAATGCGATAAACTCCTTTGCTCCCTCTCCGGTTTTTGGAACACTGGCTTTTCCACAATTAAAGCCCTCACTTCGTGCTTTTTCCACACGATCTTCCACATAATGCACAAGCTGTTCATCCGTCATTTTTCTCATTTTCACAGCCTTATCGTGAATTTTATCCTCATCAATAGTTCGTCTGCAGCTTCTTTTCTTTCCCATGACTTTCTCCCTTCGTTCTTTCCTGCTGACATTACCAATGGCAATGCCAGCTGTACTGTCACTGTACCCTTCGCTGTTTCGGTACCTCATATTATTCAGCTGTTATTGTTGACAGCGATACTTCATACGCAATTCTTGTTTCATCGTTCTTTTTATACTCTCTGCTCTGGATACGTCCTCTACACGAAAGCTTAGTCCCAACTGAAAGTCCTGCTGTGTAAGCTGCGTTTCTTCCCCAGGTGATGCAAGGGATATAATCAGACTTTCCATAAGCTCTGTTTACCGCAACGAGAACATCTGCGATTTCTCTACCGAGAGGTGTTTCTCTTTCCTTAGGTTCCTTGCAGATACATCCTTTAAGCTCAATTTCATTGATTTCCGGCTCACACTCTGCAAACTGAACCTCATTAGCAAATACATTCAGCACTAAAGTATTTCTTCCGTCCTTATGCTTGTTGAATGATCTGAATGAGCCTGTCACATAAATAAATGTTCCAACAGTAAGGTCTGTAATATCAACTGCTCTGTCTGATACTGCAACTGGTACGGTATCATAAACACCGCTCTTTCTCTTTGAAGATAAATCAAGGATAAAGAATTTCTCTCCAAATACCTCATGACTAAACTCTGGTGCTCCTGTGATCTGTCCGCCAATTCTTACAATATTGTTACTTGTTCTATCCATTTTTAATCCTCCACTTTTCTGTTCTTTGGCACTTCTAAGCCTTTTTCTTTGCAAAACTCTTCAAAGCATTTATCGCACATAAATCCGTATTGCTTTGGTTGTACCCCTCTTTCCCTTCTGGCAAGCAGGGTGTACATATCACTTTTTTTATTTACTGTCCCGCATTCACAGCAGACATCATACAGTTTGTTGCGAAGCTCTTGCTTATCGTCTTTTTCTTTAGTTCTTCCGGAAAATCTCTCCTCATGTTCTTCTCGCCAACAATATCGATCAGACTATCTTTCATGAAATCGGTATCCCATGAGTGTCGGCCGCAAGGACTATATCCTTTACCCACTCAAACTCTGGTACCACGAGATTTTTTCTTCTTCCGGTTTCCGCTCCAACAATTATCCAATCAACCATGGAAACGGAATCAGGGTGTTTTACCAATTCCAAATTTTCCAATACCGGCTCTATACTGACAAAGCTCTTGGAATAGTATGGGAAATCATTCAGCCTGTCCAAATCTTCCCGGTTTGTTACCGTCGTTCCATACCATATATTCGGTTTGCCCTCCGGTAGAAAGTCAATCTTGCGGTATCTTGATGGATTCTTTGTAAGGAGCAACCAGTTATGCTGAGGTTTTTCCTCTATAACCTCAAATATCTCACGAATCCAACTCTCCGGTACCCATTCTCCGAATAAATCGGCCATGGCACAGACAAAAATGTTATTCCCCATTTTCAAAGAATCCATTGTGTTCAAACGGTATCTGTGCAATGTCGGTTCAAACCCAAATGGATATATGACAGGCTTTCCATCCTCATTCATGAACGGTTCATCCAGGACAAACAAATCTCCCTCCATTCGATATTGGTCTGTCTGGAACATATTTCTTTTCATGTTTCCACAAAAACGGAGTGACATCTTGACAGCGTAGCAGTAAGAACAGTCATGCCGACAACCGGTAATTGGATTCCATGTGTGATCACACCATTCAATGCCGCTCTTATTCATTGGCCAAACTCCTTTCTACATGTTCAAGAAGTCTTTCTTCTTCCCACTTTACTTCTGAAAAATCAATTTTCTGGCCACACTCGCTACAGTATTTCGGTTGATAGTTCGGTCCGGCATTTAATATATTCCGGCACCTCGGACAGTAACAAGGCTTATCTTCTACATATACAAAACCATATTTCTGGTAAACCCTCGTCTTTACAACCGGTTTCCTGGCTATAAATTTCATCACTCCACCTTCTCTCCATACTCGATCACGTATTCGTACTGAGCTGATTTTCTGTTTTCGCCTCCGGGAACTTCTTTTCTCACAATCTGGACTGCATATCCTGCTTTTGCCAGCATGGAAACCATCTGTAATCGATCCTCTTCGTTCCACTGAACACTTCCTTTTCGAATACTTCTAATGCTCTGTTTTGCCATATCATCCCGCCTTTCTCTGCTTCTTAGGTTCTTTCTCATACTCCACCATTTTCTCTTGGAATATATTCGCAAAGGCTTTTACCTCCGGTGTCATATCGCAATTATGAGAGCCTCTGCACTGAAGCACTCTGCCTTTCCACTCCAATGTGTAAAATGGTTTGTCCGGTTCTTCTATCTTGCGAACGAAGAATATCGTCGTTTCCCCCTTGCGTACTTTTTCTGTGTATGTTCCCACGCAATGATGGAGAACTTCGCCCTCGGTTTTCAGTTCCTCTAACCTGTTTGGAAGTCTTATGAAAAGCCCCGCGATATTCAAATTCATAGCTTCAACATCTGTGGTTTCCTTTTTCAGCTTTTGTAATAGTTTATTGAATCTCTTAGCCTCTTCCCTAGCCTGCTTGTCCTTAAACTTCATGTACTGCTTAGACATTTCATCGTGTACATTCACAAATTTTTAGGAAACAGATTAAACTCGTTGGTCATGTCATAGCCCATCTCTTCAATCCATCCGATATAATCAAAGTAATCATGATCATATTTTATTTTCTTATCCGATATGTAGCGGCAGACCTTATGAAGAGTGGTGTATTTCATCATGTCAATGTAATTTGTGTAATTATTCGCTCGTCCATTGTCTGTGATGTATCTTAATGTTTGAATTCATCCCTCTTTAAGTCTGGCTTATATCTAAGAATCTCCAAGTCCCTTATGCTGGGGTCTCCAACTTCTCGAAGCATGTTGTACTGTGTTTTCCCGATTCCAAGAGTTTCCATAATGTTTCTCTTTCCACTATTGAATACATTTCCGTTCTGTCTGTTATCATCCAAAAACTCTCTGGTCATTCTATAGAATCCAACCTTTAACAGCTGTTCTATAAATGGATATTTCCTGTATGAGTTGAAGTAATTATCTATCAACCATGGTGTGTTAAAATATCTTGGATCGTCGGCAATCTTATTGATAAAAACATCTGGAACACTATATTGCATACAGGTCCCCTTTATATCGCCCGCAAGTTCCTGGTTATACATAACCACACTTCTTGGATATATTGATTCTGACGGAGGATACCATCCTGTGTATCTATCTCTGTAATAGCACCATCTCATATCAGTGTTCTTATATCTCGCCCACATATAATCAGCAACACCGATATCTCTGTGTATTGTTCGGTATCCTTCGCTTGTGGTTATTCTCGGATTATGAAAATCCAGTCTGAAATCTTTTATATGACAAAATATCTTGTCAGAATATTTTCTCCATCCGGCTGAACCAGTACACTCCATGCAACCGACACAAGACTTGTCTACTCATTCCCTCGCTCTTCGCTTGGAGGAATTTATTGCAGTACGGGCACCTTACAGTTCGATTGTGCTTGACCTCGTCTTTGTTGTTCCAAACAGGTATTGTCTTATGCTTCAAATGCTTATTTTCCAAGATAAAAGTGTGCTTGCAGCTTGTACAATAGGCTTTCTTCCTGCCAGTGTTGTAAAAAATGTAATTTTCATCCTTGAATACCGTTTCTTCGACAAATGTCTGGTAATCATCTGGCAAAGCTTTGAATCGCTCCATTTCCTGATCGATAACATCTGTTTCCTTTTTATGTTTCTTTGCAAGCCGCATTGCCTTGACTTTATCCTGATAGCGTTTCAACAGTGCAAATGCAGGTCGTGCACCACATTCATCTCTGGTTTTTATCCATTTTCTAAATGTACTCTCCGCTCTCTTTGCATCCATGTCCGTTAGGAACTCAAGCTGTTCATAGCTCCACCAATATTCAGCCCATCCGGCATCCCTGCAAACAAGATTTAGTAAAGCTCCTGTTCTCCACTTATTGCACTCAACTTCAAGAGTTATATAATCTTCTTTTTGACAGAACACACGAAACAGCAATGAAATATCTCTCTTGTTTCTTCCGCTGGTCTGATATACATTAAGTATCAATGTTTCCTCCGTACCAACTTTTTTCTTTTGTGTGGAAATCACGCCTCGTTTACCCTTGCCTGCAACAGCAATATCATGTATTGTTTCCAGCTTTACTTTCGGAGCCGGTATAGCTTTCAACTCTTTCCTTTTCATCCATATCGCCTCCTACATTCCTAAAAGAGAAAATATATCAAGCTGGCCATCCATGTCCTTATTATTCCTTTTAGGTTTTGGCTCTGACTTTGGTGCCTCTGTTTTTTCTCCGGCTCTGTAGCTGGCTTGGAAGTTGCCTTTTTCTCGCTGTCTGTTTTAGCCTTTTTATCCTGCTTTTTCTTTCTCTTCGCAGCTTCTTTAGCTTTTTTATCCTCCTCAGCCTTATCATCTTTATGGTAATAATCCTCTGCCCATTCATATACAACCTGGTCTTCAACTGCAGTGGATCTGCCATTCGACTGCTTTCTAGCCTGTTCAACGATATAACTAAAGCACTTGTTCCAGGTCTTTCCCTCCTGCATCACATCTTCAGCAAGCCCCTGATCCTCTTTGCATCTTTTCATCAGGTAATCAATGACCGGATCCGCAAAATTTTTCTGAGCAGCTTTTTTCTTTTCTGCTTCCAGTTTTTCTTTAGCCTTCTGTTTTACCGGCTTTGCGTTTTCAGCTTCTGCCGCTTCGACTTCTTCCTTTGTCGGAGCCGGAATCCCGGAAATAATATCGGCAAGAGAAACTTTCCCCATCGGAACCATATCATCTTCCTTCGATTCATTGCCTTCCTGGCTCTCTAATTTGCCTCTACTGTATCTTTTTCCTGCTCCCCTATTGTTTCACTGCCTGCGACCGTTTCCGTCTCTAAACGATCAGTATCAGCTTCAAGTTCCTGTTTTAACTGTTCTGACATTTGTAATCTCCTTCTCAAAATCAAAATGAAATATTATTCGCTCCGGTGATTCTCCGAACAAACTTTTTCCACGATGTCTGCGTCTAAGAATCTGGATCTGTCGTCTGCAGTTCCATTCTTCCCTGAAATAAAATGGTGTGTACCAGAATTCCTGTCCAGGTCTTTCGTCGGGTATCAGTGGATCTCCACATACCGGATTGGATATTGTATTTGCAACAGCCACCCAGCCTGCACATCCAAGCAGTGAAAGCTGTATGTAACACATCTGGGCAACAACCCGGTCTATGTCATTTGCTGTGAATAAAACCTGTGTCTGGTAATTTATCTTTTTTCTGTGGAATATGTTTGCCGCTGCTACAAGAGTTGCTCCTGCTCCACACGCCGGATCATTGACAGATATCCATTCCTGTTTTTCCAATGTCTGTACATTGTCATTGATTGTTATGCTTGCCATACATTCACAGACATTGTATGGTGTAAAAAACTGCCCTTTCCAGTGGTTCCCTAGCTCAAGGCTCATGTACAGTTTTCCAAGAAAGTCCTGATCTGGATTGCGTTCCAGTGCCTCAACCACAATCGCAAAGCATTTGGCCGGCTTCTCTACCCCGCCAAGGCGTTTGATGCACTCTGCATATTCTTTCTCTCTTGCAGTGTATCTCGGTTCCGTCTTATCAACCGAATTCGCCAGTGTGCAAGCCATTGCCGCCATTAGATCGGCCCACACCTGCCATGAACTCCGGCTGTAACACAGCTCTTGAAAGACTTTTATGAATTCTTTCTCTGTTCCCTGTATTTTCTCTATCTGCTCCATGCCGTCACCTCTTGAATCCGTGTTCCCGCATTAGCATATCTATATACTCTGGTGTCGCACGTTCTGGTTCTTCTGCTATCTGGTCCCGGTGCTGTTGTTCTATTGCCGCATTTTCGTGTGTGGTAAGCTGTGCAATATATTTATTTTTCGCTTCCAGAATACTCGGAGGAAGCTTTGCATCATTCGTCTTGCGCTCGATCAGGGTTGAATATATCTTGAAGAAATGCGCTCGGACAGCATCCTGGTTCTCATCAAGGCATATCTCCCGGAAGCCAAGCCGCTTTACCGCCTCTCTGACTATTGGTGTCAGGCTTTCCAGTGCCTCTTCCTGCCTGTAATATCCATACTGGCTGATGGCCTTCTGGACTTCTCCCCAGGCTTCTCCCTGGTCTTTGAGGTGTGGAACTGTGTATTCTGCACATTTCTCCCGTATCTCAGATATCTGCGGCGGGTATGTATGAGTGGCAAACAGTTCCATCAATGCTGTTTCGCAAAGCTTATAGTCCAGATCTCCAAGCATGCGGTACCACATTCTGATGCTGTATTGGTCTGGCATGACATTAAATGTTGGATAGCACTTTTGATTGAAGCTCTGATAAAATCAAATTCTTGAGGTGTCACTTCAATCACCCATCCCTTCGTACCAGCCGGACGTTGCCTCCATATACTGATCCGTTGACATGTTCTTTGTAGCTGCAGGTGCTTGCGGTGTTCTGGATGCCGGCATTGAATTCTGTGAACGTTCTAACCAACCAGTGATAAATCTCTTGATTCCTCTCGGTGTCTTACGATTACGAGGGTGACTGTCAAGCCATGCCGCCATTGATCTAAACTCCTGTTCAACATCCAGTGCCGGAAACAGTTCTCTCAGTGAATTGAGATAATCAAATGTCACATCATAGTTTCCAGATCCTGTAATCAACGGAAGAGAGATGAACGTGTTCTGCTTGGAGCCTTTAAGCTCCAAGCTAATGTTTTTATTATCTTTATTATCTTTATTATCTGTTCTCTTATCTCTATTCTCTGGTGCCCGAACGTCCGACATTTGTCTGGACATTTGTCCTTCTTTATCCTCAATAATCCTTGATTTTTCGGCATTTATAGTTGCTCTGTACTCTCTTTTCCTGTCGGCTTCATTAGAACTCCGTCCTATAAATTCTGGATATCAAGCATATAAATTGCACCATTATCCAAAATTTCAATGAATCCCATGGATGTCAGCACTTTCATTGCTTTTTCAACAGTTCCAACTTGATGGTGTGTAATTGTTGCCACCATATCCGGCGTATAAGGGATAATTCCCCTATACATAAGCCGGCCGTCCTGTCTTAAGCTCATTAAATAGAGTTTAAGTAAGATATCACTATAGATATATCCATCCTTCATTCCTTGCAGGAGAAGCATATCTTCTGAATCGAAGAAGCCTTCTTTAAGTTTCAGGTAATAATAAGTTTTCTTATCTGCCATCTTCCCCTCCTGTTAGTAGATTACTTTTGAGCCATCATCTGTTTTAATTACCGTCACAGCCTGGCCAAATCTCGCTTTCATGGCATCGTCATGAGTGATTGCCATAATCTTCACATCGGAATACCGATCACGGATCGTCTCAAGGGCATCTACATAAGCCTGTGCGCCCTCATCATCAAGGAATGGTGGTTCATCAATAAAGAGCATTCCAAGCTGTATTCCTGCCGCTGTTGCCTTGATCTCGGACAGTGCAAGGATAACGGCAAGAGAAGCTTTTACCTTCTCGCCTCCGCTCTTGGAAGCATATGGAAGAGTTGTCTTGCCATATTCGTTGATCAGAACATCCAGCGTTGCCTTGTCTCCGTCCTTTCCTTTGACGGTGCGTTCCATCACAAATTCCACTCCCATCGTTCCACCAGTCATCTGGCCAAGAATATTGTTCGTAGTATCTGTGATATGAGGATGATGTTCCTGATGATCTGATGTGGAACTCCGTCCTGTGAAAAAGCCTGCTTTAATGCTTCGTAACAGTCCGCTCTGCCGGCAGCTACAGCAATTCCATTATTCAGCATGGAGATTTCGTCTCGCATGGTATCGATATTTTCCAGACGTTCAAGGAGTACTCCCTTCTGGATCTGCAGTTCTCCAAGAGTTTCCTTGTTACTGCGAATCTGCCTGTCTGTTTCTTCTACCATATCTGTCGAAAATGTTTCCTTCATTTTTTCTATCATGTATCTATACCAGTCAGCTGAGAAGAGAGAATGAATTTTCTGTCAGTAAGTTTTTCCATCTCTTTTTCCATGCTCTCAATCCTTTCAAGAACATGCTGCTTTCTTTCTTCGTAAACAGGAAGTTCTTTTTTCCTGTTCTACATAAGTCTGCAGGTGAGCCATCTGCTGTTTGATCTGTTCCTGTCTGTCAACTGATTCCGACAATTTATTAACTGTTTCCGTTATCTCAGAAGCCTTTGATTTGACCTGTAGCAGATTTTCCTCGCACTGCCCTATATTTTTATCGTTCGATTCCTTTTCGGCCTCTAAACGGGCAATTTCGAGTTTGTTCTGCTCCACAGCTTTCTTTATGCGTTCATATTTGGAAAGTTCTGTTACAGATGCGGTCAGAATAGCGAGGCGTTTAGGATCGTATCCTATTCTTTCAATCTCTTCCTGCTTGTCAGCTATTTTTTTGTCGCGCTCAGATGTTAATATCTCAATCTCTTCCTCTGCATTTTTTTAGATTGTCCAGCTCAACCGGAAGGCTTTTGACATCTTCGACTGCTTTCGACAGGAATCTGCAGCTTGCGCTCTCGATATCCGGGCACCCAGAATTCTTCATGAATTCTTCCTGCTGTCTTATCTCAGTAATTCTTTTCTGTCGATAATCCCGTCGGTTTTCCGCTCCTGATATCTTCTGCGAATAGGATGAATCAATTTCGTGCAATTCGTTTTGAGCCGTAGAATACAGGTATCTTTTTTCCTGCTGGTGCTCGATTTCTTCCCTTTGCTTTGCCAGTGTGTCAAGGCTTTCTTCCAGATCGTCTGGAATCTTAAATGTCAACTGCGAAATCTGATTGCGTATCTGGTCGTTTCGGAACTTGCTCTTATCAATAAGTCTCTGGTAACGGTCAGCCTCTTCGGTGTAACCGTTCAATGTCTCTTTGGCATTTTTGTATTTAATAACGTCCTTTTCTACGCCAGAAAGCTGCAAAGATAATTCTGAATGCTGTTTTGCTTTTTCCCGTATCACATCCGCCATTTCCAAAAGGTTATTGCACGCTGTCAGCGTCTGCTTTGAATATTCCAGGTCATGTTCCATGGCACTGCATTCCTCGGAGCATTCTTTTAATTCACTTCTCGCTTTTTCGCTTTCTTTCTCTGCCTCAGATATTTTTTCCTGACGTTCGAGCAGTTTTCTTCTGGATTCATCCAGATTTTCAAGTTCTTCCTGCTTTTTATGAATATCTTTTTCTACTGTCTCCAGTTCTTCCTCTGGATTTCCCTGAGCCTTAATGAAGTCAGTCTTGATCCGAACGGCTTCTTTTTAGAAGCAAGCTCCTTTCTTGCATCCGCAAGCTTCTTTCTGGCATCCAGTTCCATTACTCCATAGATTCCAAGCCCGAGCAGATTTCCAAGGATAGCAATACGTTCATCTTTCTTCGCCTGCAAGAATAATCCATACTGGTCCTGCATGATCAATGCGCAGCTGCGAAATGTCATGCTGTCCATACCAAGAAGCTTCTCGATTTCGGCCTGTGTGTCAATGATTCTTTCCTTGGACAGATTCATCCAGTCAGCACTTTCTTCCTGATACTGTGACAAGTTCAGTGTTGGTTTTCCGGATTTTGTTCTGGTGCGGACTACCCGGAATCGTTTCTCTCCGATGTCGAAAATAAATTCTATGGAACCGCTTCTTGCATCCTCTGTACCTCGGATCCACGCCTTGCAGTCGCCCTCACGGGTTTCTTCAAACAGGCAATCCACAATAGCATCCATGAAAAGGCTGCTCTTTCCTGCACCGTTTACTCCATTGATCGTGCAAAATGAAATGTCTGAAAAATCAAAACTTTCTTCCTTGTAGTTTCTGTAATTCCTTACCGAAATAGATACCGGCTTAAACACACCGTGAATCTCTGCAGTGGTACTCTGTTTCATGGCTTCTGCTATGATTGGCTCGGCAAGCTCCACGATTTTGTCTGGATTCTTAAATGTCTTTTCCTCCAACCATTTTTTCAGATTCAACCTTGGGTCGCTTTCCTCCGAGAGAAGCCCGCGGTTCGTGATGTCAATGGTGCTTTCTGCTTCAATATCTGCCACATAGAATGCACCAAGCTCATACAGGTTCTTTTGCAGTAGCGGAATGTTGAGCGCCTTTTTCTGCTCAGATGTGCAGGAATACCGCACCCGGACTATCTTATCCGTCACATCTTCTGAAATGCCTGTTCTGTGAAGATACATAGCTCCTTCACGGATATAGTCGCCAGCTTCATCAGGATCCCAGGTGATAGTGTGGAACTGTCTGTATGGGGTAGTGCATTTATGTCCTTTTACCAGAGTGCCTTTCTCATTAAATTCATGAATCCAGAATCCACGATCCTGTCCTTCATCATTAAAATTCATTGCATTGATCGCTCCGGAATAGAATACATTGTCAAGTCCTTCAATGATTTGCGGGCGATGGATATGGCCAAGAAGCACCGCCTCATATCTTGCGGCCATTAAAGCTTCTCTTGGAATGACCGGCTCAAAGTTTGTGAAGAAGGAGGTCTGCCCTGATTCCATGTTGCAACCAGGAACCGTATAATGTGCCATGAGAATCGGTGTCTCTTCACACTCTGCTCTCAATGCAAAAACCATATCTGAAATATATTTCGTCCATGCAAGATTTTCTTCGTCTGCAGATAAACCAGGGAATTTTGCTCTGAACTCCTGTTTGTCAAATCCCGGCAGGCAGGCAATGTCTGCCCATGGAGTCTTTATTACTCCTGGTTCTGTAACAACATCTACATTTCTAATATTAAGCAGCATCCGTTCAAGAACTCTAAACTGAGCAGCTCCATCGTGATTTGGAGTGCCTCGCATCACGATCACATACTTCGAAAAATGTGCTAATGATGTAATGATGTTCGTTGCCGTAATCATTTCGTCTGAATACCTCACGGGGCCAACCTGTTCCTGGTGAAAGATATCTCCTGATACACAAACGATATCCGGTTTCTCTTCTATAGCTACCTGTACCATATATTCCAAACATTTTACTGTATCCTGCGAACGGAGATTTACTCCGTCCACTACAGGTCCTTTAAACTGGCCAATATGCCAGTCAGCAGTATGAAGTATTTTCATTTGCTCATCTCCTTTACTGTTGCCTTCATTGCTGTGATCATGTTCTTTAATTCTGTTTCCAAAAGTGAAAAGTTCTCCTCGCTAATTCCGCAGAATTCAACGCCATCATCTCCCATCTTTTCTCCGATAAAGAGAATGTTTCCAACAATGGGGCATCCATGTTTATCAAACTCGTAAAGATAGCTTCCGATCAGATTTGCTTTGTTCGGCTTCAGTCTTCCCTCTTCATCGATCAGCATACTCACACACTTCCCTGGTTCTTTAACAGGGCTGGATGGCATTTTCAGTTCTGTGTATAATCTCTTTGGCATTACATGTTCTACAAGGTCACAGCCGTTTCCGATAAGTTCACACAGAGCTTTGTTATGTTCCCGGATGGTACCGGATGGAAATTCATGTACTGACATTTCCAATTCTGTTGATACCTTTATTATTTTCATCTGCGCCCGCCTCCTCTCTGGCATTTAATGCAAAGTGGCTCTCCGAATTTATTGATTGAATATTCGTAAACCCTTTCATTTATGACCTCACCGCATCTGGAACACTGGAAATCTGCCGATCTATCCGGCTCTGGTTCTGGCTCCGGTTCAGGAACAACATCCGGCTCCTGCATTGGTGGATAATCATTTTCGATTTCTGTATCCGAAGCATATGCCGGATTGTCCAGATCATCCTGAGTAAATACCGTGCTTTCAGATTCGAAATCCACACTCTTAACTGCTATCTGTGATGTGCCAAACATATTATTTACAGAGTTCATGCCTTGTGTCAGCATTGCCTGTCTGACCTGCGGATCCGAGAAATCAGGTGAAAAGATAACTGTTGGGATAGCGAAATTTTTCAGCAGTTCCGCCTTTGTGTATGTACCTTTTACGCCAAGCAGAGCTCTTATAACACGAAGCTTCGCACCAGTCATAGCCTTTTCAGCCCAGGTCTTTTTCAGCAGTGCCATGTTTACCATGACGGAGCGTTCAACGTATCTGTCTCTATCTTCTTTCGCAACCACAAAGGCCTGGCATTTCTTCCCCCATTTATTCTTGGATTCCACCCATTGTCCAGAAAAAATTTCCGCAGCCGCCTGTGCCTGTTTTTCATCAGTTATGCCTTTTGCAGCTTTATCCGCAAACTCAATGCGATACTTCTCTTCTTCGTCCTCAAGACAGATCACCTTCTGATCGGTTTCTGTTCTGGCCGTTCCGTCAGCCTTGCGCATAGCGCCCTGAGCCTGTGCACGGTATGTAACGCGGTCAATGCGTTCGCCATAGGTTTCCTTGGGATTGAACTGGATACCGGCCGCCATAGCCATTTTGTTGAGCAATGGCTTAGATAAGGAAAACACATCTTCCCAGATATCCTTTCCTCTCTCATCCTTCTTCCCAGTCTTAACTGAACCAACCTTGAAAATGTCTCCGCTGTTCTCACCCAGATCGACTGGAACCTCTTCTACATGGAATTTGTAAAAAGGATTGAGCTGCACGTCCGTTGCTGTAGGAACCAGCAGATTGTAATTTTTGTATGCCGTAATAACTTCCGGCAAGCTTCCTAAAACCTCTTTCATCTACTTGATAACCTCCTATTTTTGTGATAAAATGACGATGACTTTAAAAACAAAGGGTCGATAACCTGTTTTTAAAAGTTCTGACTGGTCTTGGATAGGATCGTGGGTGCCGTCTACACTCCGCTTTCCCCTTATTATCCAAGACCTTTTTAATGTTCATCACCTCCTATAAACCAATTCAGAAACCCAAACAGTGCGATGCCGAATATTCCAACAAAAACTATTTCTGAGCCAATTTCATGGCTTCCTCTTTCGAGATAAAGCTTATTTGAAAGCATATTGTAAAGAATCGTGCTTGCCAGGACTGGAAGTGCATACTTCAAAGCTCTTGCAATAAAAAGGATTCTCTTTCTCACTTTCTCTTTCTTTTTGTGGATGTAGTATTTCTCATATTCTGCCTCATTGAATTCTCGCACCACGGACAGATATACCTTGTTTGGAATCTTCTGTGATATACTTATATTCCATGTCTTTGCACATATCTGGCACCTTGCATACATTCATTTCCTTGCCTCCTTGTCAATGAGAATCAATTTCTTTGCGATAACGCTCTGCAATGCCATTCTGTCCATTTCGTGCCAGCTGATCGGCACCGGGCTGTTGTCCATTGCATTCAGGATCCGCTCTGCGGCCTGATGATATTTTTCAAGATCTTTTGGTGTTAACATCTTTCCCTCCTATACCGCCAGGCGAAGCTGGCCATTTCTTTCTTCTTTCACCATCTTTTCAACAAATGCAGTTGCTTTTCTTTCTTTCCATTTCGATCAGGCGTTCTTCATGGCAACTGCACTGTTCTCCCGGATCCAGATACGCTCCGCAATCCGGACAGATTCTGTAAAAAGCCATCGTATCCACTCCTTTCATTCAATCATATATAATTTGTTAAATGCCTTTTTGGGGATTTTCCCTGACGGATACCCCTTGGCAAGCTGTCCATCGGCTATCAGATCCGATCTAAGGGAACGTATCATGCGATATGCCGTATCCCTGCTCACACCCATCATTTCTCTGACCTCAGCGGCTGTATAGTAAGAACGTTCCGCAGATGTAAGTTTTTTGATTACACCGTTTGCATTTTTCATACCAAGCACCTCATTCCAGATTTCTCTCAATCCAATTTTTCAAATTCTGCGTGATCTCATTTACTTCGTCTAATGTCTGAATGATTTTTTTCAGTTCCGGTTTTTCCTCTTCTGAGATAATTCCGTCTGCCGTAATATCAAGAAGTGATTCCTTTGCCTCGTTTATCTTCTTTAAAGAAGAAAGCATTCTCAGGCTGATTCTATCCAGTCCTGCATTCTCGATCTTCGGCATGTTCTTTCCAAGCGGGCACATCTCCCGGCAATAATTTCCTTTCAATTCTGGTGCCTTATAGCAGTCAGCCATCAAAAGGACCTCTTCCTGATATGGTATTGTGCTCCCAAGTTCGATTCTGGCTAGCCTTGTACGATCAATTCCTATTTCTTCCGCAGCACCTTCTCTGCTGCTCAGACGCTCATTTGACTTTGCCGCCTCATATCGTGCCTGGCAAAACATATTAGCCGCTGCTTTCGTAGCAAATTTCGACATTTTTCTCTCCTTCTATAAGCTGTATAATCAAGTTATGGTAATTAAATTGTGTACTCTGTATCGATATCCAGAGCCTTGCTGATTTTTTCAGCAAGTGCAGGTGCATACATTCTTCCATTTATGGTGGTTGTCACATAGTTCCTGCACATCCCAACTTCACCGCATAATTCCGTGACAGACATATCTCTGTCAATTAGGGTTTTCTTTACTTCTTTGCACCATGGAGACAGTTTTCGCTTCAAAATATCACCTCCGTTTTCAACAAATGTTTATTACATTTGTTGTTTACATTTGTTTGCGATTGCATTAAAATAATCAGAAAGGAGTTATCATGGATAATTGGATTGATAATCTCAGAAGAATTGGCTTAAACGTTATGGTGACGAAAACCGCCGGATTCTTTCTGAATTATTAAGAAACGGTATTCCTGCCGGAAACACTGTTATGTCGGAAGCATCTGCTGAGGCTCTTATCATTGCTGTGGCGGCCATGATTGAAGAAAACAATAAAGCATTGCTCTCCGATTTATCGATGTAACTCTCTCTTTTTTTGTTTTGCATTAAACATTTGTTTATTACATTTTTAATATTAATCCCAATTTGTGAATTTGTCAACCATATTTTTCACATTTTGGGATTTTGGAGAATTGTATGATCACTCAGCGTATTTTATCACTGCTTGAAGAAAAGTCTTTGACAGCCACTGATTTATGTCGGGCTATCGGAATAAACACAAGCACTATGACCAACTGGAAGAACCGAGGGACTGATCCGCCCGCAAAATGATAATCCCAATTTGTGAATTTTTAGGCGTGTCTAGCGACTATTTACTTACGGGCAAAGAAAGAAACTCAAAGCAAAACATTCTCTCTGAGGACTCCGAATGGTTAGCATTGATTCACCAACTTCCGCATGATGCGCAGTTGGAATTTCGAGGTGAATTGAAGGGGTACATAAAATGTTTAAAACGGCAGGAAACAGATACTGCCGAACCTCTTAAGAAAGCAAAATAATAAGCTTCGAGTGGTACCGAAGCAAAAGGGGGGAATGGCCATGAAAAGGAAAGTTATTGTGCTATTATGTGCCTGTTCACTGATTTTATCTCCGGCTCAGTTCATTTACGCTCAAGCTCAGCAACAGGAGCAAAATTCATTAGAATTAGATGGACAGAAATTTACAAATGAAGATGCGCTATGGGAATACTTGGAAAAGACATATCCCACCGTCACGAGCACAGATATTGAGTCAGGAGATTATACAGGGAAATATGCAATTATTACTTCAATTGCTCGCAACGTAGACGTCCAGCCGACTATTGATTATGTCACTTGTGATATGTACTTTCACTCCAGAGACGAAAAATATGTTTTGGATGGATTATGGTGTACTTTTTATGATGATGAAGATATGAAAAAAATGGATGCGTTAGCGGCGCTGATTATTTGGCGTCTATGAAAAACGATGATGTAGTTGAAGCTTGCTACTATATTAATTCGGATAACTCTTATGGTGCAATGAATATGTTAGCTATTCGTAAAATCGGTGAAAATGATGGATCTGCAGAATTAAGCGAAAAACTTCAGGTTTGTTTTTATCCCAGTGTTCCGAATGACAAAACTGGCAGATGGCGGCTTGCAACAACTTCAACTACTACTCCCATTGTAGCTATGCCTTGAACTACTATAAGGACTATTTTAAATCCGATGACGAAATACATGGTATTGTCAATAAAGAACTTGATCAAACTTACAGTCTTTCTATTGTTGCAGGACAATTGTATGTCGTTACTCATAAATATTTAGAGGGAGAAGAAAAAGATGCCTCTTTGCTTTTCGGTGGCGATGTTATTTCTCAGATATATATCGATCCTGATACAGGTATTGTTACTGTTGCTTAATTTAGAGGTTGCTTATGACAATTGGTGAACGAATAAAAGAATTGCGGGCTGAGGCTAATCTGCGTCAGTCCGAACTTGGAAAAGCAATAGGTTTTTCTGGCCAAGTAGTATCGAATGTCGAAAGAGGTTACTCTTTCCCGTCAACAGAATTTGTTAATCGCAGTGCTGCATGCTTCGGTGTGCCAGCAGATACATTCTTGGCCGGACTACTTCAAGATATGCTGTTGCGGATCCGAAAGAAGTTTCCGCAGTGCAAGCAAGAACAAAAGCCCGTTTGGCTCAGTTGCAGATGAGCTTCCGGACCTGATCAAAAAATCAACGCTGACAGAGGAAACCTGCTGTGACATTCTGGCCGGAAAGACTGTTCCTGGAATAGATGCCACTGCGAGCCTGTCAAAAGCCCTCGACACCTCTATGGATTACCTTGTGGGTAATTCTGAATACAGCTGTGCCATTGCTTCAGAAGACGAACAGGATATCATCCTGCGGTACCGTCAGTTATCCAAGAAGGGAAAACGTATCTTTTGGGAATGATGGAGAAGATGGAAGAAGAAAAACAGAATAGTATATTTAACTGGGGAACCGTTGGGGTGTTATGTCAGCCGCCGGACACTTTGGTGAAAGGAGGCTGGTGCTGATGGTTACATATGGTGATTTATTTACTTTTGTAATTATGCTTTGTGCAGTTGTAACTCTTGTTATCAATTTAATGCATAAAAAATAGCGCCCTCGTCCTGGTAAGATAAGGCGCTATTTTTAGCTATTGTTTTATCCGGCGGTCAGGTGTACGCTGACCAACGGCTCTCTTGTTAAGTACATTATATCTATATTCAACATTTTTGTCAAACATTTGTTGATTACATTTGTTTGACACATTTGTTTAGTAATGGAGGATTCAGATGCCGGCTTATAAGTATTTTACCAAAGATGGAAAGACAAATGGTACGCCAACTTCTACTATGATGATTGGCTTGGCAAGCGTCAGCACAAATGCAAAAGAGGTTTTTCTACCAAAAAAGAGGCTATAGAATGGGAACGTGACTTTCTGGCGCAGGGAGCCAAGGATCCAGATATCCTGTTTTCTGCTCTGATCAAGAATTACATGCGAGACTGCAGCTCCCGGTTGAAGCTGACCACTTTGGAAAACAAGCAGTATCTGATAGACATGAAACTGCTGCCATTCTTTAAAGATATGAAGATCGGTGACATTACTCCAATCGTGATTCACCGTGGCAAGATGCATGATTAATTACAGGGATGAAAAAGGAAATCCTTATTCTCAGACGTATCTGAAGACCATCAATAACCAGATGTCTGCTATCATGAATTATGCTATCAAATACTATAAGCTCCGGAGCAATCCATGCCTTGCAGCTGGTGCGATCGGGAAAAGCAGTGCAGATGAAATGAACATCTGGACCAGAGAGCAATTTGACTACTTCCTTACCTTTGAAAAGAAAAGTGCGTACCGGATGCGTTCAGCCTCATGTTCTATGGAGGACTCCGATCTGCAGAAGTTCTGGCTATTACTCCGGCGGATATCCTGCCGGACTGCTCCATATCAATTAACAAGAACTTTGTGGTTATAAAAGGCGAGCAATACTTCCAGACACCCAAAACCGAAAAGAGCAAACGTGTCGTGAACATTCCGCAATCTCTATATAAAGAGCTTCAGGATTATGTTCCAGCATGGCTATAGAACCAGATGAGCGTATCTTCTATTTTCAGAAATTCCGGTATGCGCTCAGAATTTAAACGTGCAACTGCCAGATCTGGTCTTCCGGAGATCAGGATCCATGATCTTCGCCATTCCCACGCAAGTATGCTGATTGACATGAAGTTTTCTATCAAAGAGATTTCGGACCGGCTTGGACATGAATCACCGGAAACAACCTGGAAAGTTTATGCTCATTTGTATCCAGGAAAAGACAGGAAGCTTGCTGACGCTCTCAATGAAGTAAGAGTCACAAATGATAATGCAGAAGATAAAAACGTATAAAACGTACAGTATCATATAATAACAAAAAATCCCCAAAAATAAGACACTTTCTCCCCATTAACATCACCGTAGCATCACGGGCAAAAATAAAATCCCGGAAACCCTTGTAAATAAAGGATTTCTGGGATTTTGCTCATTATTCAAACTCAATCGTACCCGGTGGCTTGCTGGTCAGGTCATAGAATACGCGGTTAACGCCCTTAACTTCGTTAATAATGCGGTTCATAACTTTATTCAGTACTGCATACGGAATCTCAGCAGATTCGGCTGTCATGAAGTCGATGGTCTTCACTGCGCGGAGCGCTACAGCGTAATCATAAGTTCTGAAGTCACCCATAACGCCTACACTTCGCATATTAGTCAGTGCTGCAAAGTACTGGTTCGGCATCCATGAAGGATCTTCACCATGTTCTTTCTTATACTCAGCTGCAGCATTGTCTACCTCTTCACGATAAATGAAATCTGCATCCTGTACAATACGAACCTTCTCTGCTGTAACTTCACCGATAATACGGATTCCAAGTCCAGGTCCCGGGAATGGCTGACGGAATACCAGTCTCTCCGGAATTCCAAGCTCCAGACCTGCTTTACGAACCTCATCCTTGAAAAGGTCGCGGAGCGGTTCAATGATTTCCTTGAAATCAACGAAATCCGGAAGTCCGCCTACATTGTGGTGAGATTTGATCACTGCGGACTCTCCGCCCAGACCACTCTCTACAACGTCTGGATAAATAGTTCCCTGTGCCAGGAAATCTACCGCACCAATCTTCTTGGCCTCTTCTTCAAAAATACGGATAAATTCTTCACCGATGATCTTACGTTTTGCTTCAGGCTCTGTAACACCTGCCAGCTTGTCATAGTATCTCTGCTGTGCATTGACGCGGATAAAGTTCAGGTCAAACTGACCGTTTGGTCCGAATACACCCTCAACCTCATCTCCCTCATCTTTACGAAGAAGACCATGATCTACAAATACGCAGGTAAGCTGCTTTCCGATTGCTCTGGAAAGAAGTCCTGCTGCAACGGAAGAGTCAACACCACCTGACAGGGCAAGGAGAACTTTTCCATCTCCGACCTTCTCGCGGATTTCTCTGATAGTGTGCTCAACAAAGGCATCCATTTTCCAGTCTCCGGCACATCCGCATACACCAAGTACGAAGTTGGAAAGCATCTTCTTTCCTTCTACTGTATGAAGCACTTCCGGATGGAACTGGATCGCATACAGCTTCTTCTCCTCATTCTGTGCAGTTGCTACCGGACAGTCTGCTGTGTGAGCAGCAATCTCAAATCCTGGTGCAACCTGGGAAATGTAATCTGTGTGGCTCATCCAGCAGATTGTTTTGTCAGATACGTCTTTGAAGATTTTGGAATCTGTCTTATCTACCAGAACCTCTGTCTTTCCATATTCGCTCACATCTGCTTTCTCAACTTTTCCGCCCAGAACATGCATCATAAGCTGTGCGCCATAGCAAAGTCCCAGAACAGGAATACCAAGCTCAAATAATTCTTTATTGCATGTAGGTGAATCTGCTTCATAGCAGCTGTTCGGACCACCGGTAAGGATGATTCCCTTAGGATTCATTGCCTTGATTTTCTCAAGATCGGTCTTGTATGAATAGATTTCGCAGTATACGTTACATTCTCTTACACGTCTGGCAACCAGCTGATTGTACTGACCACCGAAATCCAGTACGACGACTGTTTCTCTTTTCATGTTTTCCTCCTTGTTTCTCATTATTTGTAACTGTAAAGATATTGAACCGTTACCATTGAATTTTATTATAAATTACAGTTCGGATTTTTACAATGCTTATTTTCAGTTTTCCACCTTGTGTTTTCTTCCTACGTTATTGTTCACTCCGTTCACAGTAACGTAGCCAAAATTCATTCCAGATTGCTGCGGCAATGGAATTTTGGCTTGTATGTCTCGGGATTTGGCATATTCATGCCAAAACACCTCGCGGGATAGTGGTGTGTG
>ENA-OQDD01000106-OQDD01000106.1-human-gut-metagenome-genome-assembly--contig:-NODE-106-length-32521-cov-2.955856_pt1 | contig 32521 bp, 39 predicted proteins | sample MGYA00242507_ERZ504598 | MGnify/ENA primary metagenome ERZ504598 (study PRJEB26092, sample SAMD00036318) | human gut metagenome | host: Homo sapiens | study: EMG produced TPA metagenomics assembly of...
GCCTCTGATGCAGAAACTGATGAATGCGGTAGCGAGATGAGTGTCACCTTCCACCGTGCTTTTGATATGTGCAGCAATCCCAAAGAGGCCTTGGAACAGATTATCGGACTGGGTATAGACCGGGTTCTTACTTCCGGACAGGAAGCTACCGCCGAAAAGGGAATCCCTCTTCTGAAAGAATTGGTGGAACAGGCCGACGGACGGATCATCATCATGCCGGGATGCGGTGTGAATGCCGGTAATATCCGTAAGATTGCCGAAGAAACCGGAACTTCGGAATTTCATTTCTCCGGACGGAGCAGCGTAGACAGCGGCATGATTTATCGTAACTCAAAAGTATCCATGGGAGGTACTGTAAAGATAGAAGAGTATCTGAAAGACGTTACCGATCCCGACAAAGTAAAAGCCGCCTTGTCCGAACTGGCATTGAAAGACGAAAACGACAAAGCACTGGAAAAGAAAAACAAAAGCCTCAACCCCAAGAAATCAAAGAAAGAGGATGACTGGGACGATGAGGACGATGACTTGGATGATGACAAGTAAACAACAGGTAAGCATAAACGCTATCAATATATTTAACGCGATATCAGTTTGCAAACTTGAATATCCGCGTTACTTTTTGTTTATACTGAATCCTACAGCTTATGTATCACCTTCATCAGCTGCTCACCCAGTCCGATGGTATATCCTTGTGACACGAATACCACCCGGTTAAAGGTATCCCCAATGATAAACATAGGCAGGATAGTCTTGTTAGACAACTTCATGCCTTCTGCAATCTGTTTCTGGATGGAACCGTCCACATCAATACCGTAAGTAATGGTAGCCGGTAATCCGGGGAATTCCTGCGGGCGGAACTTCTTGTACTGCTCCTCGTTGGGGAACAACAGCACGATTCCTCTGCCCCATTCATCAAACTCCTTACCCAATGCCGCAATATCACGCAAGGCATGGTTCGTAGGTTCTTGTCCGGCACCCAGTACGGCTACAATGTAGTAACCACGTCCTGTAGTGGCAAGAATAGACTTCAGTTCATCGCTATCTATCGGTTTATAAGTAGATTCCGAGTTGAAATTACCGATCACCTGAATATCATCCTTACTTTCACGCATCACCAATCCACCGTAGTCGTTTCCCCCGGCTTGATGGTAAAGAAAGTCAGCTGGGACAATACGCCGCCGTTGGCCAGACGAGTACCGGTCACCATCACATAATTGCCGGCATCCAGTGCCGTTCCGTTCTTCAACAGATTAGCCCAAGTAGCGCCGCCACCCATATCAATATCGCCTTCATCATAATTCAGCAATTTCAAGGTTCCGGCAGGAGTCAGTCTGGAAATAGAGAAATGAGAATAATACTTCGGGTCGGCCAAAGACTTGATCGGCGTATATCTGGCAATAAACTTGCCGGTAGGCGCACTGGCCTGTTCCATCGCCTCAAAGTTCACATCAACAGCACCTTCATCACCCATCAACTGCACTTTTCCGGTCACTTCGTCTATACGTGCAGGAATACCCATGCTGCGTGCCATGGAAACAAAGAAGATATCACGGCTGTGCGCATCGGCTGTACGGGCCTTCCACACCCCTTCCGGAGTAATCGGAGAACCGCCCAGATTGCAATCCTTGTCCACACGGATATTTTCGGCAACCCATGCAACCAGCTTCATCGGATCGGCAAGGTAAGCCTCACGCTCCTGTTCGGGCACTGCTTTCTCAAAGAATCCTTTGTACGGAGTAATCATTTCGTTGCTCACACGCGGATTACGCACAAATCTGCGGAAATAATCGGCATTGGCGCACAGATGTGAATTCATCATGTGGTCTATCAACACTTCGGAACTTACATCGCGAAGGTCTTTGGCGGAAATCTGCTGAAGCAGGTCAATGCCGCCCTTCTTTGACTTGTCCGAACGGAGACGGGCCATAAAGTCACGGATGGTTTCGTGGTTACCACGTGATGCCACCAGCAATTTGGCAACAACATCCTCATCCAACTGATACTCTTTAGCGAAATGACGGGCCGATTCATCCGTCATGAACGTAGCCACGTAGGCATTGCGGATAGAGTCCTCCAAGGCCATGCGGCGATTGTTCTCCGCACGTTGTTCGGGAGTCACTTCGGGCATATTGGCGCCTTCCACCGGAGGAATGATATCCATATCCAGTGTATAAGCCTCGCCGGCCGTCTTGTCCAGTTTCACGGTCAAGGCATTGTCTTTTCCGAAAGACAGTTTGGAGTAACCGAATTTTCCATCTTTGGAAGCCCATACCAGCATATCCCCTTTTCCGGCTGTCAGGAACGTCTTGCCGTCCGCATCCGTCTGTTTGGAAGCTACGGTATAAAATTCGGCATAGTTATACACCTTGAATTCCACTTTGGCATCAGCCACCGGTTTGCCATCCGCATCCACGATGGTCACATCGGCTTTTGCCGTAGGGGCATAATTGTCAATCACATTGATTTCCGTATACCGGGGAGTGCGGTACATCACTTCTTCCGGTCCGTTATAACGTCCGAACACCTTGGTGTGCATCAGCATACCCCGTGAAGCGGGAGCGTTGAACCAACCCAGATTCAGTACCGGTTCGGGTTCGCAAGCACCAGGAAGTACCATTTGCCATCCACCCAGCTTCCACCCAGGCATGATTATCATCGGTATGTGCCCAACGCGGCGTATATACCTGGCGGGCAGGGATGCCTACCGAACGCAAGGCGGCTACCGTGAACGTAGATTCCTCGCCGCAACGTCCGTAGGCTGTCTTTACGGAAGCCAGCGGACTACTGGTACGGGCATCAGAGGAGTATAAATCACCTTCTCATGACACCAGTGGTTCACTTCCAGCACGGCATCATATAAAGAAAGGTTTTTCACTCTGTCCTTCAGTTCCTCGTAGAATACCTTACGGCTGTCGTCCAGATTCTCGTTGTTTACGCGGATGGGCAGTACAAAGTGGCGGAACTCGCGTTCGGGAACCACTTTTCCCCACGGCATCTCCTCACGCGCCTTGAAAGCGTAATCCACGTTTTCCAGATAGAATTCACCGGGATGATCCGCTATATCCGCCAAAGGCATATAGGCGTAAAGGAAAGTCATCGCCTCCTTCTGCTCATCGCTCATGGGTTGTTCGAATACCTGGAAGAGGTCACCTTGGGCCAGCGTATCACGCCGTGCCTCAAAATCCTGCTGAACAGCGGCACGTTCAGCCTCATCACTGATCAAATGTTTGTTGTTTGTACACGAGGCACACAGCATCAAGCCTATCCCCGCCGCACACAGAGCCAATAATTTCATCTTGTTGTTTATTTAGGTTAGCAATTTGTTATTGGCTACGAAGATAAGACTTTTTTCTTATTTTTGACGAAGTTCAAGCTATTATTTAGTATCCGCCGGCTCCGATTGTTGCGATTGATAATATTCCTCCTTCCGCTTGTTGGCCTGCTGCACCAGACTGGTGACGTATACCGTGAAAATGGGGAACATCATCATTCCCAGGGCGGCCAGCACCACCGACAGCATTTTCCCCGTAGGAGTGACGGCATAAATATTGCTCCCTACGGTAGTGACATCCATAAACGCCCACCACAGCGCACTCCAGTAGTCCGTCACCATAGGTTCACCTTATGTTCCAGCACAAAGAAGATAAGGCTGGCAAAATACACGGTGGCCATCAGCATGGTGATGTACGAGGTAAACAACCCGGACGCTTTGCTGCCCGACAGCCAGCCCACCACGATGGCCAGCGCATACCCTCCCCTCAGCAAAGGGATAAAGCGCAGGAAATAACTGATTTCGGGCGAGAAAGTGATGTGATAGAAATCAATGATATTTAAATAAGGTATAGATACCAGCAGGAAAATAAAATGGCTGGTGAAGTATCTTCCTTTTTCTTTCGAGAGGAAAAACTCCAGCAGGAAATCGAACAGGAAAAACATGCATATCCAGAACTGAATCTTCAGATAAGAACCTTGATTCAGGAAAGGGATGTTATGAAAAGTATCTATCGAGATACTTATAACCAGAAAAAGGGACATCAACAGGATGAGTATATGCAAGATCCCGTAAATCCCCCTGCGGGAATAGATGAATGAGGAGAAAGCTGTTTTCATAAACGATACTGATTATATTGTTTTTTCTAGAAACACCCTTCCGGGTACGATTGTTTCATTCCGGATACCTTCCGGGTTAATAAACCTAAACGGATAAACATCATTTCCAGGGAGTTGTTATAAACTCCGTAAACAAAAAACATACATTTTTTAAAACCTAAACTTTATGGCAAACATTAGTAAATCAGTCAAGCTAGGGGTATTTACCCTCGCTATTATGAACGTGACTGCGGTAGTATCCCTGCGCGGACTGCCTGCTGAAGCCGAATACGGACTGAGTTCGGCATTTTATTATTTATTCGCGGCCATCGTCTTCCTGATACCTACCTCGTTGGTAGCGGCGGAACTGGCGGCCATGTTCCAGGACAAGCAAGGCGGTGTGTTCCGATGGGTGGGTGAAGCCTACGGAAAGAAATTCGGCTTCCTCGCCATCTTCCTGCAATGGGTGGAAAGCACCATCTGGTATCCCACCGTCCTGACTTTCGGAGCCGTGGCACTGGCATTTATCGGCATGAGTGACACCCATGATATGGCCTTGGCATCCAACCGCTATTACTCACTGGCGGTGGTCTTGATTATCTACTGGCTGGCCACCTTCATTTCACTGAAAGGCATGGGCTGGGTAGCAAAGTGGCCAAAGTAGGCGGTATGGTAGGTACGATCATTCCTGCCGGCCTGCTGATGGTGCTGGCGGTGATTTACCTTGCTTCCGGCGGACAGAGCCAGATGAACTTGACGGCAACTTCTTCCCCGACTTCAGCAACTTCGACAACCTGGTACTGGCTTCCAGCATCTTCCTGTTCTATGCCGGTATGGAAATGGGCGGTATCCACGTAAAAGACATGGAAAATCCTGCCAAGAACTATCCGAAAGCCGTATTCATCGGTGCGGCTATCACCGTGATCATCTTCGTGCTCGGCACCTTCGCACTGGGATCATCATTCCCGAAAAGGACATCAACCTGACACAGAGTCTGCTGGTAGGCTTTGATAATTACTTCAAGTATGTCCATGCTTCGTGGTTGTCGCCTATCATCGCCGTGGCTTTGGCATTCGGTGTGCTGGCAGGCGTGTTGACCTGGGTGGCAGGTCCGTCCAAAGGTATCTTCGCAGTGGGCAAAGCAGGTTATCTGCCTCCCTTCTTCCAGAAGACCAACGCCAACGGCGTACAGAAAAACATTCTGCTGATCCAAGGCCTTGCCGTAACCTTGCTCAGCCTGCTGTTCGTTGTGATGCCTTCCGTACAGAGTTTCTACCAAATCCTGTCACAGCTCACCGTATTGCTTTACCTCATCATGTATCTGCTGATGTTCAGCGGCGCCATTTATCTGCGTTACAATATGAAAAAGGCTCCTCGCCCGTTCCGCATCGGCAGCAAAGGCAACGGACTGATGTGGCTCATCGGCGGTCTGGGTTTCTGTGGTTCACTACTGGCATTCGTGCTCAGCTTCATTCCGCCCAGCCAGATTGCGGTAGGCAGCAACACCGTATGGTTTGCCGTTTTGATTATCGGCTGCGTCGTGGTAGTCGCAGCTCCGTTCATAATCTACGCATCGCGCAAACCGTCATGGGTAGACAAGGATACACAGTTCGAACCGTTCCACTGGGAAGAACAGGCCACAACGGCACAGACAGCGGCTCCGGTTTCCGGCGCGGCTAAAAGTTCCGCTTCAAGCGCCTCTACAAACGCTGCCGCCGGACCGGCCTCTCAAAGTACCCCGTCTCCGGAGCAACACAAATAACCCCCGCTGACGGGTTGGCCCATTCCTTTTTATCACAGGCAATTCCGGTTCCTTGAAAAGCAAGAAGCATGTTTTTCAAGAAGCCGGAATTGCTGTTTTCCACCAACCGGGATGGTTATTTCCCTCTCTCTTCCAATAATTTCCTGTAAATCATAGCCGGAATTAAAGAAACATTCCTATCTTTGTCCCCCGGTTCACTTAATAATCACGTTTGACATGAAGCATAAGGCCTTTTTCATTTTTATGACAGCCCTTCTTATAGGGAGTCCGCTTTATGCACAAAAATATAAAATAGCCCTTATCCATTCCTACCAGGAAGGGTACAGCGGTGCAGGCATTGTAAACAAACTGTTTGTCAAAGGACTGAAAGACCAGCAAATAGACTTCCAGCTGCGCACCTTTTATCTGGATTGCGAGAAATACGAATCCGTAGAAGAAGAGCGACGGATTTCCGAGTTTGCAGATTCCATCCGCTCATGGGGAGGAGATTTGATTGCCGTGCTCGATGATCAGGCAACCTACTCTGTCATGGCTTGCGGAAACCCGTATGTCAGGCAGGTTCCCGTCGTATTCAGCGGAGTGAATTATCCCAACCAAGAGTTGCTGGCACAATATCCCAACATTACGGGCTACATAGACAAACCCGATTACCTCACCACCTGCCGGATGATAGAACGCATCATGGGCAAAGTCCGCATCCACATCCTGAACGGGCGGACCGTGCTTGACCGCCTTATCTGGAAAGACCTGAGCGAACAATGCAAAGGATCGGAAATCACCCTCCACCAATGGAAAAGACAAGAGGCCCGGCCCGACAAGCTGAATATCCCCATCAGTGACAAAGATGATACCGAATATGAATCCCTGCACGAAAAGCTGAACGAATACAACCAATTGGACTCCACCGTCGTAGTCCGCCTGTCCAGTGATTCCGTAGCTGCCCGCGACCTGATGTGGCTGTCCAGCGGGGTCTTCAAATACTCCCTGTTCCTGTATACCAAACGGGACTATACCACCCTGCGCATCGGCAGCCTGTTCGACAATCCCGGATTCGAAACCATCAACGAAGGATTCGGGATAAAGGAATACATGCTGGGAGGTTATTTCGCCCCCATCGAAACACAGCTAAGCGACATGACCGCCGGCATCAAAGAAAGACTGCAAGGAAAGATACCCGTCCCGGCGGTAAAACAAATCGCCAAACAGTACCTGGTCAACTGGCAGGCCATGAAGAGATACCAGATCCCCCTTGAAAGCATTCCACCGGAATATACCATCATGTACAGGCCGTGGAGGGAAAAATACGCAACCCCCATCCTGATTCTTGAAAGCCTCCTGGTCTTCACACTCCTTTTGGGGATAGCCTACCTTATTTATATCTATACACTGGAAAAAGGACGCAAAAAAGAAGCCTTGCGCAACCTCAGGTTCGAACACGAAGCATTAACGCTTGCACTGGAAGGAGGGAATACCTACGCGTGGTGTTTCGACGGAAAGACCGCCGTGCTCGACCAAGCTTTCTGCGAACTGACCAACCGTTCCCAAAACCTGTTGGGAATAGAGGAAATAGCCCATTATGTACACCCCGACGAACAAGCCCGGTTCAGAAAAAACGTATCCAACATACTATACCGGCAACGAAGAACAGCCCAATACCGTTGCCAATTCAACGACACCGGTTACCAATGGTGGGAATTCAGATACAGCGTGTTGCAGAATAATGAACAAAATCCTATCATCACCGGACTTCTGGTAAACATTCAGGAGATCAAAGACAAGGAAGAAGAACTGATACGCGCCCGCAAACTGGCGGAACAGGCGGAACTGAAACAATCCTTCCTGGCCAACATGAGCCATGAAATCCGTACTCCGCTTAATGCCATCGTGGGATTCTCCAACCTGCTCACTACCGAGAAAAACATCTCGGAAGAAGAGAAAAAAGAGTTTGCCTCCATCATAGACAACAATACCAGACTCTTGTTGAAGCTGGTCAATGATGTGCTGGAACTATCCCGTATAGAATCCGGCAATATGTCCTTTCATTGCGAGGATTGCAGCGCGCATCATTTCGCCGAAACGGTCTATCAGACCCATCAGGTAATTATTCTCCCTCCAGTGGAATTCATCAAAGAATTTCCCGACGAGGATGTGACCATACACATAGACCGTATGCGCCTCACCCAAGTCATCACCAACTTTTTGGGAAACGCCAAGAAGTTCACCTCCCAAGGACACATCAAACTGGGTTATTTCTGCGACAAAGAGAAAAAGGAAATCCATTTCTTCGTAGAAGATACCGGTGCGGGAATCCCTAAAGAAGAATTACAAATGATATTCGAGCGGTTCTACAAGCGGAATGAGTTTGTACAGGGGGTAGGGCTGGGACTCGCCATCAGCAAGGTCATTGTAGAAAAAATGAACGGACACATCGATGTGCAATCCGAGGTGAACAAGGGCAGCCGTTTCACCGCCGTACTGCCCTATCTGTAATTTTATTCCTGTGCAGCTGTTTAGGCAGGGCGAACTGCAAGACCAGATACGCCAGCACACCCGCCAGCACCGTTCCCAGTATGACCCCCATCTTTGCCTGCGTCAGCAACACCGGCGAATCCCCGAAAGAGAGGTTGGCTATGAACAAAGAAACCGTAAAACCGATACCTCCCAAAAGACAGATACCTGTCAGGTTCACCCAGGTCATGCCTTTCAGCAGTCCGGCGAACCCCATCTTTATCACCAGCCAGGTAAAGAAATAAATGCCGGCAAACTTACCCGCCAGCAATCCCGCCAGCACCGCCCAGGTAGCCATCCCCACTTCCAGACCGCCATGATCCGCCGTGAGCGAGACACCCGCATTGGCAAAGGCGAACAAGGGAAGAATAATATAATTCACCATTCCATGCAGACTGTCTTCCAATGACTGCAAGGGAGAGATGACACGGTCCGAGGAAGACTCGATGCTTTTCAGCACATTGATCTGCATCTTGCTTAACACAACACTTTCCTTGTCACTGGCAGGAAAGACAGCAATGTTCTCGCGGATGCGGTTAATGTACTTACCTATCTTGTAATGAGGAGTGGCGGGAACCGTGAAGGCTGCGACAACTCCCGCAATGGTAGCGTGGATGCCGCTCTGCAAAAACAGATACCACATAATCACTCCCCAGAAAATATAAAACCAACGGTTGTGCACCCGGAAGAAATTCCCGCCGCAAAGTATCAGCAGGATACCCGCCGAAGCAATCAGGTAGTTCACCGACAGATGAGAGGTGTAAAAAAGGGCGATGACCAGAATGCCGCCGATATCATCGACCACAGCGAAAGCGGTCAGAAAGACTTTCAAGCTCAGCGGAACCCGCTTGCCGAACAGGCTGAGCACTCCCAGCGAAAAGGCGATATCCGTAGCCATCGGTATGGCCAGACCACTTTGGGCCGGAGTTCCCGCCGTCATGAAATAATAGATCAGCACCGGAACCAGCATACCGCCGCACGCCGCCACGATGGGCAAAAGCGCCTGCCGGAAACTGGACAACTCGCCCACCAGTATCTCACGCTTTATCTCCAGCCCCACACTGAAGAAAAAGACAGCCATCAAAGCATCGTTGATAAAAGTCATCAAGTCATGTGATGCCCGTTATGACTGAAGAAATTAAATTCTCCTATCTGAAGATGCACCTCGTAATTCCAAAAGGAGGCATAAATATCCCCCCACGGAGAATTGGCCAGGAACATAGCCAGCAAGACTACCCCCATCAGCAACATCCCTCCATTAATATGATAGTGCGCCGCCCGCTGGAAGGAAAAGTTCAAGTTCAGAATTTTCAGTTTTTCCATATCAATTGAATTTAAGAGTTTGTGATAAATTGCCATCAAAACACAAGCCCTTCCTGTTATTGACTTTTTAATTTCAACTAACAGAAAGAGCCCGCTTATTGTTTGCTCCCCAGAGCTTGTTTATTCTTGAATTAATCCAGCTTCAGAACGGCCAGGAACGCCTTTTGCGGTACTTCCACATTACCGATCTGTTTCATTCGTTTCTTACCTCTTTTTTGTTTTTCCAACAATTTACGCTTACGGCTCACGTCACCGCCATAACACTTCGCGGTCACATCCTTGCGCACCGCCTTGATGGTTTCCCTTGAGATAATCTTCGCCCCGATAGCTGCCTGAATGGCAATATCAAACTGCTGGCGCGGAATCAGCTCTTTCAGTTTCTCACACATACGCTTGCCCAGGTTATAGGCATTGTCCACATGTGTCAGGGTAGAAAGCGCATCCACCGGCTCACCGTTCAACAAGATATCCAGCTTCACCAGTTTGGAAGGGCGGAAACCCGACTGATGGTAGTCAAAGGAAGCATATCCTTTCGAGATACTCTTCAGCTTGTCATAAAAGTCAATCACGATTTCACCCAGCGGCATCTTGTAGTGAATCTCCACCCGGTTGCCCGACACATAATTCTGCCGCACCAGTTCGCCGCGCTTGCCCAGACACAGTGTCATGATAGGGCCGATGTAATCGGTGGCGGTAATGATCGTGGCATCAATGAAAGGTTCCTCGATGTGGTCAATCAGCGTCGGATCGGGCATACCGCCGGGATTATGCACCTCGTTGGCATGTCCCTGCTTGTCATACACCATGTACGACACGTTGGGCACGGTCGTAATCACATTCATATCAAACTCGCGGTCCAGACGTTCCTGAACAATCTCCATGTGAAGCAATCCCAGAAAACCGCAACGGAATCCGAAGCCCAGAGCCAGTGAAGACTCCGGCTGGAAAGTCAGCGAGGCATCATTCAGCTGAAGTTTCTCCAGCGAAGCGCGGAGGTTCTCGTAATCTTCCGCCTCGATAGGATAAACCCCGGCAAACACCATCGGCTTCACTTCCTCGAATCCGGCAATCGCTTTTCACACGGACGGGCGATGTGAGTGATGGTATCCCCCACCTTCACCTCGCGCGAGGTCTTGATGCCCGAAATGATATACCCCACATCTCCTGTGCGCAGTTCCGCACGGGGAATCATATCCATTTTCAGCACACCGATCTCATCTGCATCATACTCCTTGCCGGTATTGAAGAATTTTACCTTGTCCCCTTTGCGGATCACACCGTTCTCTATTTTAAAATACGCGATGATTCCACGGAAAGAATTGAATACCGAGTCGAAAATCAAAGCCTGTAGCGGCGCCTCTTCGTCTCCCGTCGGGTGCGGGATACGTTCCACCACCGCCTTCAATATCTCCTCCACACCCATTCCGGTCTTGCCGGAGGCACGGATAATATCCTCATGTTTGCAGCCCAGCAGGTCGATGATTTCATCTTCCACCTCATCGGGCATGGCACTCGCCATATCACATTTGTTCAGCACGGGAATGATTTCCAGGTCATGCTCCAACGCCATGTACAGATTCGAGATAGTCTGCGCCTGCACTCCCTGCGAAGCGTCCACAATGAGCAGCGCCCCTTCACAGGCGGCTATGGAACGGGATACCTCGTATGAAAAGTCCACGTGTCCCGGAGTGTCAATCAGATTCAGTACATACTTCTCTCCCCCATACTCGTACTCCATCTGGATGGCATGGCTCTTGATCGTAATACCTCTCTCCTTTTCCAGGTCCATATCGTCAAGCATCTGCCCTTCGGTTACCTGGATGGTTTTTGTAAACTCCAACAAACGGTCGGCCAAGGTCGATTTCCCGTGGTCTATATGTGCTATAATGCAAAAATTACGGATATTCTTCATCTTCGTCACTTAAATTTCGCGCAAATATACAAAAACTCGCTCATATACGGATGAATTTTGCAGGAATAATACAAACCATCTGAAATCAAAACCAGAAGATTTGCCAACAATATTCATTCTTAAAAGTGGCCGTTCTTAAGTCCTTCCTCCAATTTTTCCATCCATTTATTAAAACGAGGACATTTGCCTCGAATATCATCTATATCCAGCGCCTCAAGAATCATCTCCCCGTCAGCAGTCTTCTCATACGGGAATATCCTCATCAATCGTTTGGAAGGAGCGGTATCCGCCCCTCCGTTTATATCTTCAGGGGTAGGATATGAATCTATTATCCGCTGCAATTCATCCAAGCTTTCCTGATCATCCACCACAACATTGAAACCGTCCATACTGGTATACATCAGGGATTCAATCTCATGCCGTTGGATATAAGGCAGAAAACAGGAAGCATCCATAAATTCCGTTACCTTTTCTTTTATCCCCTGCTCCATATCCGGCAGTCTCAAACTGTCTGTGGTATAGCCGGGAAAATCTGTAGGAAGTCTGAAAAAGTCAAGCAAGGTTGTGATTAACACGTTTTTTGTCGCAGCCACCCGTGAAACGTCATTCTTCAGATATTCAAAACCCACATTCCCACCTTTTTTATTCAATTTCCTGTTCGTTAAGATTTTCTGGGCATTCATAGGATTAGTAAATCCTTTCGAATACAAATAGGGAATTACACGCTTCTGAATAAAACTCACTTCCGTATCGCCTTCAACTATAAACACTACTCTTTTCATTCCCACTCAATTTAAAGGCTGCCCGCCAATGACATTCTTCTCCCATATTTCTCCCAAGCTGTAATCTTCCAGCCAATGCGCTAAATTCTCAGAATCAAGCCGGTTGAAAACAGTCGCGTTGTCTTTACGATCCACAACAATGATATCTTCCGGTTCAAAGTTATCCACCAAATTGACAGATTGAGTGGAGATAATTATCTGAGCTTCTCTGGAAGCTTTTTTGATCAAAGCAGCCAGTTTGTTGACCGCTACCGGATGTAGTCCGAGTTCCGGCTCGTCAATGATGACCGTCTTTGGCAGATCCGGCTGAAGCAACAACGTTGCCAGACAGATAAAACGCAGTGTTCCGTCTGATAACTGGTACGCATTAAAATACGTATCAACAGTTCCCTTCTGCTTCCACTCCAGCTGGATCAGCTGTTCGTTCAAGCGGTTGGGCATTAAACAGAATCCCTCAAAAAAAGGAGATACGGAAGCTACCGCCTTTTCTATACGTGTGAAATGTTTTGGATGCTTTTCTTTCAGATAATATAAGAATGCGGCAATGTTAGCCCCATTGTTCTTCAAGCTGACATTATCATCCATATTACATTTTCCTTTCATGGGGGAACGGTCTCCCGTATCATGGAAATGATACACCTCAAATTCGCGTAAGAAGCTGTTTACATAAAATGCCTGTCCGGTATGGTCGTTCTTAAATGAAGATTCCTGCTTGTTGACCTCGTGCAGTTGTTTGTGCCAGGATACCCCATTGTGATAAGCCGTATCAATACGCTCAATAAATAAAGAATCCTGAGCCTCTTTCATATTTACAATAAAACGATTATGAGCATCCTTACCGCGTTCCGCAAAAAACAAGTCAAAGGACAAATGATCAGTTTCTTTTTTCCCATATACAACAAACTGTCGGAGCCGCCTTTGGTGAGAACATAATTCTGAAGATTCCGCTCGTACAGGTTATGTATAAGAGTAAAGGCAGAAATGAAATTGCTCTTTCCTATTCCATTCCCACCTATCAATATATTTATGGGAAACAGCTCTACAGTTTGTTCCTTTATTGATTTGTATCCTTCAATCGTTATTTTCTGTATCATCAAAATTTTGTTTACATTCTCAAACAACAATACAAAAGTAGCTTTTTTGCCTGAATACTACAATTTTGCCGGTTGCAAATCTCTTATTTTTCATTTCTTTTATAGATATCTCAGACTTCAACAAATATACAAAAAAAATGCGTTGACAACATACCAAACGATGTGCCAACGCATTTTTTATGAGTTTAAAATCTTCTTCTTACACCAATTTTACAAAGATCTCGCCTTCCACTTCAGAAGTAACGACCTTATCTTCTCTCAGCAGCCAGCCCAGCCCCAGGAAGAAATCCTTGTCAGCTTTCAGTTTGGTTGCTTTCTTGATTTGTTTTTGTGTCAAACCTTCAGTTCCATTCAATGCTTCCCAGATTTGTCCGGCCAAAGCACCTGCTTTTTCTTTCAACATTTTCAATTTGCTTTTAGTTAAACGTTAACCGCACCCACACATTCCGATGTGAATGTTTGTGTTTCTTATCGCTTGCAAAGATACACAAAATTATGTTATTCAACACTTTTGCATCGAAAAAGTTTGTATTTCTATAAGAAAAAGCGATTTTTCAACCTATTTTTTTTGTTTTTCGAGGTGTTCGCTCCAAATCCGGGCCGCTTCCTCTACCATTCTTGCACAAGGACGCTTGGCGTAATACCGTTCCGTCCTTGCTTCCGGTGTGGATACTACCGGCTCTTTTCCGGACAATCCCAGCAAATCGGCACACCGCAGGGCGCCGTTCCGCTTCTTGAATTCTTCGGCCAGTTCCTGCACCAGAGCGTAATTCGCCGCCTTGCTCTCACGGTCTTTCCCCTCGATGGCGCACTTCTCCAGCCCGGCCAGCAGGAACATGCCGCAAGCAGCACCGCAGGTCTCACGCATCCGCCTATGCCGCCGCCGAAAGAGGCGGACATGTGCAGGGCCTGTTCACGGGTGAAACCATACAGATCGGCAAAAGCCGTCACTACGGACTGGGAGCAGTTATATCCTTCCTTGAACAAGGCAACGGCCTTTGCCACCCTGTCCTCTTCCCTAACTTCCGTATGCAAATCCAACGTATTCTTGTCTTCTTCCATTTTTCTTACCTCCTTCTTTTCTTTCCGTCTTTTCCTTTGTTCTCATTCCGCCACATTGTTTACAATCTCACCCTTGATGAATCCTTTCAAGTTCCCCACCGCAATCCGCATCAGCCGGACACGGGCTTCTTTCGTGGCCCAGGCGATATGCGGCGTAATGAAGCAGTTCTTCGCCGTCAGCAGGGGTTGGTATATTGGGGAGGCTCGGAAGAAAGCACGTCCAGTCCGGCAGCCGCTATCACACCCTTGTTCAGTGCGTCGGCCAGGTCTTTCTCGTTCACCAAGGGACCGCGGCCGGTATTTATCAGAATGGCCGTCGGTTTCATAAGGGCCAGGCGGGCGGCATTGACCAGCTCTTTGGTATCGGGTGTAAGGGGGCAGTGCAGGCTCACCACGTCACATTCGCGGAACAGCTCATCCAGCTCCATTTTCCGGATTCCTCCGGGAAGTTGTGACTGCGGCTTGGAAGTATAGGCGCATACCTGCATTCCGAAAGCGGCAGCGATGCGCGCCGTCGCCTGTCCGGTGTTTCCCAAGCCGATGATTCCCAGTTTCTTCCCGTCCAGCTCCACCAGGTCGGTATCCCAGTAGCAGAAGTCGGGTTGTCCGCCCAACGCCCGTGACGGTTGGCATAGGCATAATGGCCTACACGCTGGGTGATGTTCAGTATATGCGCAAAGACCATCTGGCAACGGAAGCGGTGCTGTAGGCAGGTATGTTGGTGACAATGATGCCCCGCGCTTTCGCAGCCTGGATGTCCACAATATTATATCCCGTAGCCAGCACGCCGATGTATTTCAAGGCAGGCAGAGCAACCATATCCTCCGCCGTAATCACCGTTTTATTTGTAATCAGCACTTCCGCTCCGGCAGAACGCTCCAATAACTCGGCAGGGGCCGTGCGGTCGTACACCGTCAGCTCGCCCAACGCCCGCATCTCCTCCCATGACAAATCACCGGGATTCAATCCGTAACCGTCTAAAACTACTATTTTCATATGCTCAAAAGTTAAATTCCATGTTTTGTCCATTTATTCGGTTAGATTGGAACGCGAATGACGCAAATTAACAGCTGCACAGCATGGATATAAACCGGCCGGAAGGTTGGATTTATGTCATTTGCGTTCCAATTTTTAATTTTATAGCACAGGATCAATGCAATTCATTTTCATTCCTTGAACCGTTCCCCCCAGAGGCTCTGCATCCGTTCCTTTATCTTCGCTTCCTGTGCATTGTTCTGCGGATGCCAGATGCGGCTGTCCTTCACCTCGTCCGGCAGGAACTGCTGCTGCACGAAATTGCCCTGATAGGCATGTGCATACTTGTAATCCTTGCCATAGCCCAACTGTTTCATCAGCTTGGTGGGTGCGTTGCGCAGATGCAAGGGAACAGGCAGATTGCCCGTCTGCCGCACCAGTTCCAGGGCGCTGTTGATCCCCTCGTATGCCGAGTTGCTCTTGGGGCTGGTGGCCAGATACACCGTAGCTTCCGCCAGCGGGATACGCCCCTCAGGCCATCCTATCTTCATCACGGCATCAAAAGCGGCGTTCGCCAGGAGCAATGCGTTGGGATTGGCCAGACCGATATCCTCGGCTGCCGAAATGACCAGTCTGCGGGCTATGAAAGCCGGGTCCTCTCCGGCCTCCACCATACGCGCCAGCCAGTAGAGCGCCCCGTCCGGATCACTTCCGCGGATGGACTTGATAAAGGCGGAAATGATATCATAATGCATCTCCCCGTCCTTGTCATACGCCAACGGATTCTGCTGCAAACGCTCGGTCACCTTCTCATCCGTAATCACCACGGGTCCGGCATCCGCATCCGCCTCCACCACCAGTTCCAGTATGTTCAGCAGCTTGCGGGCATCGCCTCCCGAAAAGCGGAGCATGGCATCCGTCTCCTTCAGCTCTATCTTCTTTTCTTTCAGTATCACATCCTTTGCGATGGCATTATGCAGCAGTTCCAGCAAATCCTCCTTCTCCAATGATTTCAGCACATACAGCTGGCAGCGGGAGAGCAAGGGCCGGATCACCTCGAACGAGGGATTCTCGGTGGTGGCGCCTATCAGGGTCACCACTCCCGTTTCCACCGCCCCCAACAGGGAATCCTGCTGGGACTTGCTGAACCGGTGGATTTCATCAATGAACAGGATGGGGCTGGCCTGAGAGAAAAAACGGTTGCTTCTCGCCTTCTCTATCACATCGCGCACATCCTTCACACCGGAGGTGACCGCGCTCAGTGTATAAAAAGGAGTTTCCAGCTTGTTGGCTATGATCTGCGCCAGCGTGGTCTTCCCCACCCCCGGAGGCCCCCAGAGGATAAAGGAGGAGATGCGTCCCGCGTCGATCATCTTGCGCAAGACAGCCCCCGGCCCCACCAGGTGTTTCTGACCTATATAATCGTCCAATGTCTTCGGACGCAAACGTTCTGCTAAAGGTTGTGCCATATCTTCATCTTTATTTCGGATAACAAAAATACAGCATATTTTCCTATGAACAAAGCCCAGGGCAACAATATAGGATTTATTTTTTTGAGGCAGAAAAACAAAAGAACATAAAAAACAGGGACTCATACAAAATGAAATACAGGTTCTTTGTCCGTCTGATCCAAAACAATTATTTTTGCAACCCTTTTCCAAAAGAGTGATTATTTCAAATTTAAATGTAATTCTAATAAAGACAGACGATGAAAAAACTTTTTTCCACCAGCCTGTTGATTTTAGCAGGTATGCTTTTACTGCTAGGCGGCTGCAAAGAGGACGAACTTCCGGTTTCCGGAGAAGGAAACGTGGCAAACAACGAATTGCCCGTCCGGCTGGCCGAAACGGATTATAACCCGGACAACACGTATTACCTGCTGAATGACAATGAATCCCAGGATGTTTATTTCGACTCCGGCCAGCGCAGCTTCTACGTCAGCCGGCCTCTTCAGTTCGGAATGGACGACGAGCACTGTTTCCAACTCCGTTTCTATAGTCCCAGAGCCTTGAAAAACGTGACTTTCTGGGCCAGGATAGACGGTTACGAGGAAGAATTCAAGTTCATGTCGCTGGAAAAGATCATGCCTTTCCAGCAACTCCGGGTACACATACCGTTCGCCACCAAGGACCTGACCGCCTATACCCGCAGCGGAAAGAAAATACGGATCATGGCAAACCCCTACCTCACGGAAGAAAACCTGACCTTCACCGTAGAGTGTGACGACCCGTACTGGACAAGGCTGCAATCCATCCGGTGCAATGGTACATCGCCTTCGGCAGATACAGTGACACCCAGGACAGCTGGAAGTACAAGATGAAGGCTTCGCACACGCGTGAGGCGGTGGCCATCGCGCTGAACATGGCGTATATGTTCTCGTCGGAACGGTTCAAGACCGCCCTGTACGAGTTCGGCCCGCTGCACAGCAACAATGACAAGGCGGAAATAGACAAGACCGCCCTACTGGCCAACGTGCTCAACCACCGCGGACTGACCTTCGGCTATACCACCGGCGTGATGGGACTGGGCGGAGGAACCACCTTCGGCATGCATGAAGTGTGTTATCTGGAACACTATGCCGATGACAAAAGCATCACCGAAACCATATTCCACGAGTTTGCCCACTGTGTGGGCTACGGCCATGCGGGAAACATGACCTACGAACAGACGGGTCCGGGGTGGATCACCCTGTGCAACAACGTATATGTGGCGCTGTCGCTGGACAAGGAGCTGCCCGTCTATTCCCGCCGCTTCCTGCACACCCGCTGGAGCAGGAACCGTTATTTTGATGATATATACGTGGCTTCGAAACACATTATCGAAGACCCGGAACTCGATGCGCTGGACGGTGGCCTGTCTCCCTGCGCGGAGAGACCGACCGGGAAGGAAACGACGGGGAGCCGGTGGCGTTCAAGCTGGATTATACCGACTTGCCCGGCGCTACGGGAACCACCTTCCGCCCCAAGGATGTATATGTGTACGGAGATACCCTGTATGCCGTGAACGATGCGGACAACCAGTACAGCGTAGAGGTGTTCGGCCTTGCCGGCGGCGGCAAGAAGCACTTGGGAAGCATCAAGGAATGGAAGCACGGAGAAGCTACCGGGAAATTCGGCGGCCGCCCGAACGGTATCACCCGTGCCAACGACAAGATTTATGTCACCCACGAAGGAAGCCGTACCGAGATTTTTGATGCGAAGAACCATCAGTTCCTTACCTGCATAGGCAATGGAAGCTGGGGAACAGGGCCCACGCAGACCGTACATGCCTTCGATGTGCTGCTCTACAAAGGGCTGGTCATGATACACGACAAACGCTACGTCAACTTTGTAGAAGAGCAGGCTATACAGTCCGGAGTGACTCCGCGGATTTATGTACGTTCCGAACATCTGGGCGAGACAAACGGCACTTACGGCATGGCGGTGGACGAACAGACCGGCCTGCTCTACTCCACCATCCCGCCAAACGCATAGATCTGTTCGCCCCCGACGGGATACGGGAAGGAGTTTCACCCAAACGCACCGGGCAACTGGCTTATAAAAATGTACCCTACGACTTGGATTTCTACGAAGGAAGGCTGTTTGTAAGTTCCAACGGCACAGAAAAGTTCTGTGAGGTCAATCCCCGGACGGGAGAGATCATGAAGGACCATACCACCATCGGCGGCATCACCCTGCAAGCACCTGAGAAGTTCTGCATCCGCCGCCACACGCTGTTCATCACCGACCGCGTGAAAAACGGGACATGCGTTTACGCCATCCCCATGAGTGAGCTGAAATAAATATATACCTATATAATATAGTAAGAACAACATGAAAATATACGCTTATATCCTGATTGTGCTGTCCGGAGTCCTGACGGCACAATGCAGCAAAGTCACCCTGGATGAAATCTGCGGCTACCCCTCCGCTCCCGGCGGAGGAAACGGGGAAGGAGAAGGAAACGGGGATTATAACAGTTACTGGTATTACTCGTATGAGGCGGCGCAGCTGATTGATGCGGAAACCCTGGGCATGGAAACGGCCGAGGATTTCACCCCTTATACCGTCGCCCATCTGGGGGATACCCTTTTCATCGCAAACATCGGAAAGGCAGGCAGCAGCCTGTTGCTGTTCAGTATAAAGAAAGGTGAACGGCTGGGAACCTTGCAGAGCTGGCAGCACGACGGCGGGGAGAAGAGTTTCGGAAGTCAGATAGAAGCCATCGTGCCGTCGGGCAACCGGCTGTATGTGGCCGAACGCCAGTCGCGCATCCATGTATTCCGGTTGCCGGAACTGTCCTACCTCACCTGCATAGGCAACGGGCAATGGAGCGGCCCCGTATTCCAGCACAGGCCATGACGGTAAAGGACGGGCTGATTTTCGCACGCGACAAGAACGGAATGGTCAGCATTTACAAAGAGGAGGATGCCACCCCGGAAAATTACCAGAAGGTGAACCGCTACCGCCGGGCATCCGGCAACGGCAGTCCGGGCAACAACGGCTTTGCCAGCCATTCCATGCAGCCCGATGCGGAAGGGCATCTGCTGCTCACGGATTATGAAGGAAAGAAAATACGGGTGCTCGATCCGGCACTGGTCAACGATGATCTGGCAAACGACGCTTCCATCGATCTGGACGATCTTTCCCTGTCGCCCGGCTTCAAGCCCAAGACACTGGCGTTGTGCGGCGACCGCTGGTATGCTACCGGCGATAATGATGCCATCAACATATATGAACGCCAGTCCAACGAATGGAGCAAGAAAATAAAAACTGTAAAAGGATATGCTTTTTCCCAGCCTGCCCGCATCTATGCGCAAAACGACTCTGTGCTATGGGTTTCGGACACGCACAGTTCCAAACGGACACTGGTGAAAATGCTGGTGCATAAGGGGGAAATACGGGAATAGAGGTTCTATTCCGTTCTTTATTCAGAATGTAAATGACACGAATGGCGCAAATTGGGTTTATATCTCTGATTGGCGTCATTCGTGTCATTTACATTCACATATATCAACATTGCCAATCTTTCAATGCAACTGTCAACACGAACCGGTCGTTCACTTGCAATATCGATTACGTAATCGGGGAAGCTATTCTTTTTATTTGGCTGCACACCCATCACAATCCCCTTTCACGGCTCCCCTATCGCCCCCACAATCAGCTGTACTTGAGCCGGCATATAGGTACGGCAACTCAAACCACTGCCCATCTTCTCCAGCTCCTCCCTGAGGTGAGGATAATAGTCAATCCAATACTGCAACTTACGGTAAGCCACCTGCGGATTCAAATCCGGGAAATAACACAGGCCAGTTCGGTGCGGCCGTACGTGCGTATCTCAAAATTCTCCATACATTCCATACTTTTTATTTACTTCCATAAAAGTACGAAAAACGGACGAGAAGAAAGAATGTTTTTCCAACAATAATCAACTAGAATCAACTGTTATCAACCACAATCCACCGGAATCAACTTTCCGGAATCCGCACATCGTATCTTTGTAATGTCGGGACGATGAAGGCGAAAGATCTATAATCTTACAGCCGTAAGATATAGGATCTTACACGTGAAAGATAGGGTTCTTTCAGCAGTCGGCAACCAGTGGCAGACGGTTAATGGACAGTGACTGACGGCTGACTTACTTCATTCCCCGGCAACAGTGTTTCTTAATTCTCAATTATCAACTTTTAATTTTAACAGACTATGGTAAATTACAGTATCGTTATGCGTAGCAATCCGATGGACGTGGATGCCGCCAAGAAGGCCTACGCCAGTGCACAGTATGCTGAAGTGATGGACATCAACCGCTTTGCCGAGCACATTGCCAGCCACGGCTGTGTGTACAAGCGTGCGGACATCGTGGCTATCCTCACCATGGCAGTGGACTGCATGAGGGAACAGCTTCTGGGAGGACAGAAGATACAGTTGGGCGACTTGGGGGATTTCTCCATCAGCATCAACAGTATAGGAGCGGAAAGCGCTGCCGACTACAATCCTGCCATCCACGTCAGAAAGCTGAATGTGAACTGGAGTGCCGGAACACGTTTCCAGAACTTGCAGGAGGAAGCCGTGTTCAACCTGGTGGCCACGCGCAAAGCGGCCCGACTGGTGGTGAAGGCGCTGAAAGCCGGAAAGACCAGTGTGGATCTTACCGGAGAGGCGAAGGAGCCGGAAAACGGAGGACAGGCCTGACGGAACCCCTGTATGACGGAAGCAAGGCACAACGCTAAAGGCACGACGCTAAAAGGCTGAATGTGCCCCTGTGACAAGCCGTTTTCATTGGGGTACATTCAGCCCTTGGCTTCCATTACAATTCACTTATTATCAACCTCTAAAACAAAATTCCAATGAGTTCAAGAACAAAGAAAAACACCTGGACACTGATTCTGAAAGTAATTATCACCGTAGCCACCGCCGTTGCCGGCGCACTCGGCCTGAACGCCTGTATCTGATGATCATGAGAACCATCACCCTGATTATTATCCACTGCTCCGCCACCCTGAGGGGCGGAGGCTGGATTTTGAGACTTGCCGCCGGGACCACATCCGCCACCGGGGCTTCACGGACATAGGATATCATTTCTATATCACCCGTGACGGAGAGATTCACCGCGGACGACCTCTGGAAAAGGTGGGAGCGCATTGCAAGAACCATAACCGGCATTCTATCGGCATCTGCTATGAAGGAGGACTCTCGCGGACTGCACACCTGCCGATACGCGTACTCTGATGCAGAAGGGAAGTATGCTGGCACTGCTGCGCGAGCTGCGCCTCCTGTTCCCCAAAGCGTTGATAGTGGGACATCATGACTTGAATCCCGTGAAGCCGTGCCCTTGTTTTGATGCTGTGAAGGAATACCGCTTTTAAGGGAAGCTTTCTCCAAAGATAGGGTTTCCAATGAGAACCGTTTGTTTTCAAAGAGGCTTCTTCAAAGATAGGGTTTCCAATGAGAGCCGTTCGTTTTCAAAGAGGTTTCTCCAAAGATAACGTATCCAAGGTGGCTTTCTCCAAAGATAGCGTCCCTTTCCTCCGCTTTGATTTCCTGACCCTTCATTCAACTAATCTTTTCATTTAACAATAATAAAAATGAACTATCTGATAAACCAACTCATGACCGTGGACAAAGCCTTCTACCGTCATTATCTGGAAATGCTGCTCACCCTGAACCGCATCCAAGCCCTCACCCCCTGGCAGATGTCCATGCTGCTGTGGAGAGCCAAGATTTTCCATATACAGGTGCTCTACCCCGAACTGCTGCGCATCAGCTGTGCACGGAGCAGGAAAAGGACGAGATACGCTTTATGAAGGGATGGAAACTGAAAGAGCTGGAGAAAATAATGCCCGCATGGCAGCGACGGCAGTGCGAGGAGATAAAACGGGAACGGTGGAGAGGATTTTAATGGCTAGTGATTAATGAGGAATGACCAGTGATCACTGAAGAATGGTCAGTAATCAGTAAAGCCTGCCGGCAACATGATCTACTTGTAAGCAACTTTTAAAGGGGGTATGTCAAAATAAAATAACTACTCCGAGAAGTTACAGACTGTAACTACAAGACCTAAAAGGCGAGTGTCAAAACTCAGTTTTTGAAAACATGAACTTATAATCTGAAATTTGAGCATCCTAAAAGACTAAAGAAAGGGTCGTATCATTACTCCATACAGAGCTTGATACGATCCTTTCACGTGTTATAATTACTATCTGTAACTTTTCGGGACTGTCCTTTTTGTTTTGACATCTCCCTTCTCCTATCCCCAAGTTATTCAGGAACAGCAACATTCAACTACTTCATTCCCCCTCATTAAACCCCAGGCCCTGCTGTTCGGGCTTCAGCTTCTCTGTCAGGAAATTGGTATGCTCCCACTTCGGTTCGGGCGGATTATGATCCAAGGTCCTCTCCTCGGTAGGCGTGTAGCGTCCGTTGTAAGTGCTGAAGGCGAAAAAAGCATCTCCCGGTCCGCCAGATGGTCGAAACGTACCTTGGCCACACGCACCAGCACCTGCCCCAGTTCATCGTTACGGTCTACCACCATTCCATAATCCGTCTTGTTGAAAAAGGCCGCCGAGCCGTTGATATCATACAGCGTGGGCACAGGCCAGCGTTTGCTTCCCGGTTCGCGGCGCAACTTGGTGGGGTGCGCCACCAAAATGAGCAACACCTTGTGCTTCACGGCAAAATTGGAGAACTCGTCGAAGATGCGACTGATGTACTGCGTTTCCGTCTCCCAGTCGGGAATCTGATGCTCGAAGCGGTTGAAGGGGTCCACCACCAGCACCTTCACTCCTTTCCGGCTCACCAGTTGGGCGGCAATGCGGAGCACACTCTCTACCGAGAAGTCCTCTTTCGGCATAATGGAGAAGACACTCTGTGCCAGGTAACGGATGGCCTGTCCGGCTTCCGGCAACGGCATCCCCTTGTGTTCGAAACGCTTGCCCACCACGCGGCGTATCAGCTTGCGGTAGTGATAGGCCAGCGGGGTATTCTCCGGGCTGAAATAGCCCACCTTCCAATCGTGGCGCAGGAGCAGGCGCATGGCAATTTCGTCCACAAACTCGCTTTTTCCGCTACCGGGAACGCCTGTGACCGTGAGCACAAAACCACGCTCGAACTTGATCAGCCGGTCCAGATTCTCCAGTCCCGTATCGGCTCCCTCCGGCATTCCGTTGTAATAAATATCCATCAGCGTATCCCATTCGTCCATGGGGCAGAAGACTCCTTCCAACGGGATTTCCGCCGCCTGCTCCACCTGCTGGCGGAGCCTCGGAAGATCGTACTTCAACAGATACTCGTTGGCATCCTTGCAGCCTTCCCCCAGGCCACCACCTTGCAGCGGTCCACGCCCAGGCGGCGCACCAGTCATCGCGCAACTCCACTCCGCGCTTGTCGGTATCCATGGCCAGGATGATTTCCGTCTTGTCATCGAAGTGCGACTCCACGAAGCGGTCCAGCCACTGAAGGTTCGCGCCTCCGGCTCCGTTGGGTACGGACACCACCTCTTCCAGTCCTGCGGCTATCAGGCTGAGGGCATCTATCTCGCCTTCGGTGATGTAGCACTTTTCCTTCCCTTTTATGGCGTCTATGTTCCAAGGAATCAACTCGGCTCCTTTCACCATCTTGAAATGCTTTGCGGCATCCCGGAATTTCATGTTTTTCATTACTCCGTCCTCCAGGTAAGGGAAGCAGATGCAGGCTTCCTCCTTGCCGGTCTGCGGCAGGAATTCCAAGCGTTCCTCTATCTTCATCCTTGTCAGGACGTCCATCGGAATACCTCGTCTGTCGACCATGTATTCCATCATTTCTCCATTCATAATTTGTTTGTTTTTATTAATTACCGGGCATACGTAATGTACAGGCGGTTGCAGGGGGATGTGCGGCTTGCGTTGCGACGTGTTATGGTGCTGCGATGCTGTATCGTGGTGCTGCGACGTGTTACGGTGCTGCGATGCTGCATCGTGGTGCTGCGACGTGTTGCGGTGCTGCGGTGCTGTATCGTGGTGCTGCGACGTGTTGCGGTGCTGCGGTGCATCCTTCTGCTGTTTCTGCCGTTCCCGGTCTTGTTGTTTCTGTTCTCTTTTCCACATCTCGTCCTCGTTCCACGCTATGGCGAAATCACAATGAAAGCATTTCGCCCATCCCCCTTCACGGGTGATATGCACACTGAACGAAGGATCTTTGGGATTGCTTCGCGTTGCGGAACATTCGGGACAAGGCATACGGAAATGGTCCTTTCTGCGCGGCAGGCTTTTCAGCCACCGCACATAATCTGCATGTTCTTCGCGCGTCATATCCAGCTCTGTTTCAGGTTATCCCAGGTGGCACGTCCGTTGGGGCGCGGGGGTGCATCGGCAGGAAGAGGAACTCCGCAATACGAACGTTCGCCGGTCAGCGGATTGTACGTTTCGTAGGGCGAGAGCGAAGTCGATTCATTCTGCATCCGGCTCCTTTCTTTCAGCTTTTCTTCCAGAAAAAGACGGGTGGGCCTTTCCCGGCGGATGTAGTTGGCAAAATAAGCTTCGGCTTCGGACACGGAAGTGATTCCTCCTGTGTTTCCTTGTGCCACGACATGTTTCTTGAACAGATCACGAATAAAAGGAAGATTGTTCAAAAAGAGTTCCTTCAAACCTGACATCATCCCCACAGCCTCCAGCCAACTCTGGGTAATGAAAGCTTCATTGATGCATTGTTCCCATCGGGGTATCGTTTCGGACAATTCGGAAAATCGGGGAAGTTTATCAACAACAGCAACAGCAATTATTTCTTTTTCTTTGTTATTGTTGTTTTTCTTCTCTCCTCTATTCTTTTCTTCTCTTATAAAGCTTTGCTTAAAGCTTGCTTGCAAGTTCTTTCCATAACACTCATTATCAACACTTTGAATCACATTTTTGACTGAATTTTCATTTATATTTTTTGCAGTCGTATTTTTCATACTTTCCGCACTACTTTTCACGTTGCTTTCCGTGCTGTTTTCCTTGTAGATTTCCTTATTATAATCCGAATGGATTGGCTTGCTGCTCTCCATGCAGACAGTCTTGTTACTATCTACATTGCTGCTTTCCATATAAATTCTCTCCTTGCTATCCATACTGGGTGCACCACTACTTTTCATGTAGACTTCCTCGTTATTATCCATGCAAGGTGCATCATTACTTTTCGTGTAGGCTTCCCCGTTATTATCCATGCAGGACGCATCATTACTTTTCGTGTAGATTTCCTCGTTACGATCCATGCAAGGTACACCACCATTTTTCAGGTAGGCTTCCCCGTTATTATCCATGCAAGATGTATCATCGCTTTTCAGGTAGATTTCCTCGTTACGATCCATGCAAGATGTATCATCGCTTTTCAGGTAGATTTCCTCGTTACGATCCATGCAGGACGTATCACCGTTTTTCCCTTCATTGATTCTGCCCCTTCCTATTGTAGACGCAGTTGCTTTTGCAGATGCTTTCACCGTACTTTTCTTACTGCTTCTCCCTCCCTTACTGCCGGCAGCGGCACGTTGCTCGGAAAGTTTGCTCTGATATCCCATCACCTCGTCCAGATACAGACATCGGAAATACCCGTCCTCTGTAATGAGAAACAAATCGAAGTCCTTAATAAGATGTTGCAGATTTTCCACGGTAGCTCCCCACTGATCGGCCAGCAAATCCAGTTCGTTAAAATCATGTTTGTATTCCTGCTGTTTTCGCAGAAACAATATCGTTTCAAGATACAAACCCAGCCCCATGCATTTCATGTCGGCATTCAGCTTCATCATTTTGTAATCCGACATCAAGCTGCAATTCAGCCGGATAAACTGCTCTGTATAATCCATTTCTTTTGTGTGTTAGTATAAATATAACGCAAAGGAACGCAAAATATAAATAGGGCGTTGCTCACAAAAACAGGCAATTGTTAATAAATATTTCCTATCTTTGCCGAGACATTTTGTAAGTAGCTATGATTATGCTATTTACAAATTATTATTTAATAATTTAATTTTTAGTAACATGAAAAAATTTGAAGATTATCAGCACTTGCATCAGTAATGCCGTGCGAAGAAGCGATTTAAACCCCAGCAACTTGAACGACAAAGGTGCGATAGGCCGGTCCACCGCCACCAAAATTCGAGACGGAAAGATTGTGACTCCAAATTCTTACTTCAAACTGATGAAATGGATGGAAAAGGAGAAACCGGAGGTTTACAAAGAAGCCATGGAGCACATCCTGAAAGAACTGGGCAAGCTCAAAATGGAAGAGTAACCTCCCGGCTTCCCGGAAACGGGAATTTTCCCCGGTAAACGTGGGGAAACGGGAAACCGCCATAGAGCGCCTCTGTATGGAGACTGCCTCTATGGCGGTTTTTGCACCCGGAATAGCTGTTTTATTATCTTTGCAACAGTTGGATATAAGAAAGGTAAACCCTCAAATTAGGCTTACGTAAATCATCTGCATATTCCTCAGCCGACATATTTCCGCCCCAATCGCCTTCGTAACAAGCAAAAGGATCTTCTGTTTCAATATCCTGTTCCTTTGTATACGTATTTCTGATGGAATTTGGCAGTTTTGCAATTAAATCTAGCTTTTCATCTACACTCAGTGAAGACAATACACTCATATACATATCTGTTATACTTATATTTCTAACTATAAATCCTCCTTTTTTCTGAAAAAATTATTTTTCTTGTGACAGATAAATACAGAATTGTTGAATATTTACAATATTCACTTTAGGAAAATCTATATCTTTCAGCACATCATAATGATGGTCGTTGGTAACAATGTAGTGCGCATTGGCCGAAATGGCACAATCCACAAACTTATTGTCATCAGGATCGACTGTAATCAGATTAAAGTGATAGAATGGAGTTATCAATTCAACAAACGGACTGTTCAATATGGTTTTCACCACATATTCCGCCGTTTCATTGTCGGTAAGTCTTTGCAGAATTTCTATATATTCCTCCAATATTTCATTGGATACACAGAGCTTGTTCTTTCCGTCCACAAAGGATTGCCACAAGACATGGTAACGACTCCTTTGAGGAATGCTTTGAATAAGACAATTCGTACCAAGAACCAGCTAGCCATTGACGTTATTTTAATGAATGGATATCCATTTCAGCTATTTCATCCAGCTTTTTCTGGTCAAGAATTCCCTTATCCCAAAGTTCATCCAACTTTGTATTCATCCGTTTGGAATAATATTGAAAGAGCACCTCTTTCAATTCTTCCAGACCTTCCTGAGATTTATCGTAAGAAAACATTTCCAACAAATGCCTCTGTATGGGGTTGAATACTGTAGTTTCCATAATTATATCGGTTATAAATTCTATGCGAATATAGAATTTATAATGATAATATCCAAAATGTTTCTCATTGATTAACGCCTATGAAATATGGCTCGATAAATCTTGCAACAATATCTCCCTTACATCCGATGTTCAAAATGTTGTAGAGTAAAATCTATTCCAGAGATCCTAATCGGATAATCTTTTTATCATTTCAGATGGATTTTGAAATAAATGCCACCAGAGAAGTATTTCCCGTTGTTCAGTTCGGCAATCAGATTGATGTGGTCTTTCCAAAGCTGGTAGTGCGCCCCGATGTTCACTGTGCGGGCGTCATATTCGGCCATCAGATCCAAGCCGTTCAAAGCTTTCACTGCCAGGTTGTCTTCCGGCAATAGATTGAATTTGAAATTCACACCCGCGGCAGGCCTTCTGTAATGAGGAAACCAGCAGGCACGATAATCCACGTATGCGGCATGAACGCCCAGTGTCCCTACCCCGCGAAACAGAAATGCTTGGTTGCCGCCAGATAATATCGTGTAAAATGATTGTTCTGCATACCGTCCTCATCGAACTTGATGGCCCCACCACCGTATGCTTCATGCGAGGTAGGATCGTCCAAACCAAGGACTATCTGCGGAGTCCAGGGCTTCCACCAGCCTTCTTTCCACAACCGCAGGCGAGCATTGAAGGCACGGTCCTGATTGGTGTACTTTCCCCAAGACTGTTCCGGAAAATAAGTGGAACCATGCTCTGCATAATTGATGGTACAGGTATATCCCACTTCAAGCCAAGGAAAGATGGTTATGTTCAGATAATAATTGAATGTGTATTTTATCTCATTGCTATTGAAATACTGCAATGGAACAAGATGCAACACATTCCCTCCCGCCATAAATGTCTTGTCTTTTTGCATCTCGGCAGTGGGGGCATGAAGAAGTCCCGTTGTACCATATAGTGCCTGTGCTTGACTCTGTAACGAACTAATCGCAATAAGGCATACTAAAATTAATCGTATTTTCTACACATTATTATGAGAATTCCATCTATCTTTGCTTCCATGAAACGTTTGCAAGCAATAATGTTATTAGTATTGAATGGGATGGTCTGGCTGGTGTCTTTCATTCTGCTCCTACCCATTGTTTCCTTACATAGTTTATGGAAACTATGCAAAAGGATCTTTGTAAAGCCCCAATAATTGTTTGGCAAAATAATAAAAGAACTGAATATCATCTATAAAATAGCGCCTGAACAGTCGCCTGGGTTCTTTTAGGAAGCGATAGAACCATTCCATCGCCAAGATTTGGAATATTCTGGGAGCACGCTTTATGTTGCCGGCTTCGAAGTCGATGGTAGCGCCAAGAGCCATCCATATATCTACTTCAGGCATTTTATCTTTATGGGTAAATATCCATTTTTCTTGTTTGGGACAACCTACGCCTACCAACACAACATTGGCACCACTTCATTTATCATTTTATAAATTTCCTCGTTCTCATTCTGTTCCTTCTCAAAGCCATAAGAAGGAGAATAAGCTCCCACTACAATTTTTCTCCCTACTTTTTGATTAATATTCTCCATTGCCTTAACGGCCACACCTTCCATAGCACCAAGTAAGAATATCCTACAATCCATATCATCCTTATGATACATATAAAACTTCGGAAAAAAACTACTACCAGGAATCACGTCCCTTAATGAACACTGTAATAATCTGGAAAATAAATAAATAACTTTGCTATCACATACAATCCATTCCGCTTTACTATACAAATTATATAGTTCTTTGTTTTTCTGCAATTTCACCAAATGATCTATATTTGGAGTCACAAGTACACCTTGTTTCAAACTCCTCAACAATTCGAGAGAAGAAACATTATCAATGCCTATATTTAATATTTTGATTTTTTGCATAAGCTATTTTACTAATAGTATCTATGCTTATATCTTTTACATAAATCCATAGCCATTCTCATAGCAATATCCATATTATAATATTCCCAATCCGCAAAACGTCCTGTAAAATAGAATCCTACAGGAAAAAGATCGGCTTTTAACCTTTTAATCATATCACGAGTATGAACATTCTGAATAGGGTAAGTATAAGGATTATACTTATGAGCCAAATATTTAGGATGAAGCGAAATACGGGAAAGATTATCTATAATATCTTCTTTAGATATTTCATCAGTAAATTCTATAGTAGCCGTTATGCGTCCCTCTGGAACACAATTACCATTGTTTGATTTTGCAAAATTACCAGTACAAATAATGCGATGACTTTCATGCTGTTTGCTTGGCTGATAAATCCATGAATATGGATTCTTATCAATTTCGCAAAACACAGCTGTAGTACCATGATATTCCAATTTTACAATTTCGTCTTCATATTCCCGAATATCAAAGCCTTCAACTATTTTAACCATATCTTTAATATTCCCACAGAATATCACTTTATCAAAATATTCCTCTTCTATTAACCATTTATTATGAGCATACTTAATATTTTTAATATCAGTATCATAACAAATATGAAGTTCTTCAGCCAACTTATCAGCAATATATTGAGAGCCATTCATATTTTCATACCAAAAAGTTGAATGAACAAATGACTTTTCCTTCACATGATTAATATTATTATAAACCATTTCTTCCACTGTTGGCATAGGCAATTTACCTTCCAACCATGAAAGTGGTACTTGTTTTAAATCACGCCTCCATACTTTTTCATTATAAGGCTGAAAATATATTTTATAAAGAGTATCTCCAAATCGTGACTTTAAAAACTCCTCAAAATTATGAGCCTTATCGCCCTCTTTTCTTACTATTTCAACAAGATCTTTAATAACCCTCTTTTGAATATCAGAGTTCAAAAGATATACGTGGTTTTCAATTGGATAAGGAATTTCGTCCCCCTCCTCCATAAAAATGGCTGAATTACGATCTGTTTTTGAGAATTCTTTATTACGATCAAATTTTGTCCAAAACCAGTCTAACACATCTGAATGTTTTGAATTAAAGACATGCCCACCACAAGTATGAAAAAGGCTTCCGTTAATACGGCAACATTTAATAAGACCTCCAGGAGTCTTTTCTTTCTCAAAAACAGTAACATTATAACGGTCTTTAAGAAAATGAGCAGCACTCATACCAGACACACCCGCTCCTATAATCGCTATTTTTTGCATATTAATTTATTATTATCAAACAAAAAAATCACCAATCAATTTCATTTAAAATTACCTGCAACTCCTCTACTCTTTTTGAGGTATAATGTTTTTTAAGATAAGACGAGTAAAAAGTCATATCAGGCCCTTTTATCCTACATTTATCCATTTCTTTCTCAAACTCTTCATAAGTATTGATACTTTGACAAAATTTCTCCAGTTCATAATAATCAGTGTCAGCATTAGTCTTATATCTTGCAATGATATTACACCCTGACGCTACCATTTCCAAGAAACGTGGTGTAACTTGTGAAAAGCCATTAGTACGTTTTTCTCCTCCATCAATCCCAGGAGTTGCATATAATGCTATTCTACTTTTTTTCATTGAGTCCAAATATCCATCTCTTGAAGCAAGTTCCTGCTTTGAAGGAATAAATATTGTCAAATCCGGATGCGTCTTTTTATATTGATCCAAAAAATCTTTTAGTACAAGATTTTGCCTTCCTAACTTAATATGACATCATATTTTTCTCATAACAAGTATTAGAAGTGATTTTATATCTATCGGATAAAGACAAAGCTAAATGTCTTATATTCAACCGTGTATTTTTAGCCAGCAAATATTCATAAACTTCTTTACTAGAAACCAATATAAGCTTATGTCTCTTATACAGCCAATTATACCACCATTGATTATTAGGATTCACATACCAATCAATAATCCAAGGAATCAAATAATTCAAATTTTTCCACAAATGAAACGCATTAGCTTTCATTTCAAAAAATAAAACAGGCTTTCCTCCATTTTTTAACATCAACATAAAATGATAAACCAATGGAAGGAATTCATAATATCTGTTTTAAAGATTGTTGGTTCATATATTAATTTACAATTTAAAAGTTCTTTTATCTCATCCTCCCATTCATATACCAAATCAAACCATGGTCTTTTTCATGTTTTCCTCCTGTTTTTCGGCTTGTTCTCCGGGGAATATGATCACCGGAGAACATGATTTGATTTTTTCATGGGTATACTATACCAAATTTGTGCAAATTAGACAATGAATATAGGGAAAAAGCGAAAATCGTTAAGAAAATA
>ENA-OQDD01000107-OQDD01000107.1-human-gut-metagenome-genome-assembly--contig:-NODE-107-length-32459-cov-3.062910_pt1 | contig 32459 bp, 30 predicted proteins | sample MGYA00242507_ERZ504598 | MGnify/ENA primary metagenome ERZ504598 (study PRJEB26092, sample SAMD00036318) | human gut metagenome | host: Homo sapiens | study: EMG produced TPA metagenomics assembly of...
TTTACCGTTGGTTTCTAGGCGATGGTGGCGGCATTGGAGGGGATGGACCGCAGCATGGAAACAGCACTTCACCTTTACTTGTAGGTTCGCAAGGATTCCGGAAATCCACTTATTGCCGTATCTTGCTGCCACCCGAACTCCGTTTCGGCTATGCCGACAGCCTGGACTTCAGCAGCAAACAGGAAGCGGAGCGTGCCTTGGGACGATTTTTCCTTATCAACCTGGACGAATTCGACCAGATTACCGTAAATCAACAAGGCTTTCTGAAACATCTGTTACAAAAACCGACAGCCAATCTGCGCAAGCCTTACGGAACCAGCGTGCGCGAATTACGCCGCTATGCCTCATTCATCGGCACCAGCAATCAGAAGGATTTGCTCACCGACCCCACGGGAAGCCGTCGCTTTATCTGTATCGAAGTGACCGATCCCATTGATACCAATGTCACCATAGACTACCGCCAACTCTATGCGCAAGCCATGCATTTACTTTATAAGAACGAACGTTATTGGCTGAATGACGAAGATGAGGCCGTTTTACGACAAAGCAACAGCGAATTTGAGCAAATATCACCTTTGGAGCATTTATTCCATTGTAACTTTTCTTCTGCAACCAACGAAAAGGAGGGAGAATGGATGACTGCCATGGATATTTTTAATTATCTTCAAGAGAACACACGCGACAAACTGTCTATCAATAAAATAAATTGGTTTGGACGTATTCTCCGCAAACTGAACATTCCTAAAAAGACTAGTACCAGAGGTACCCTATATCATGTAACAAAGTTGAAATAATTTATTTTATCATAGGAAAGTATGAGGGCAATGCCCTCATACTCTTCTATGCTACCATCACAAATAACCTGTTCATTATAAACAAATTACCTCACGAATGAGGGCATGAGGCATAATTGCATCTAACATTGCAATGAGAGCACAAGTCTGAAACAAAAAGACGGAAGGTTTGTTTGTGAAAGTAATGAAAAGAAATTATCTTTGTCATCATCCTTAAACCAACAATCGTATGAAACCAGTGAAATTATTTTATCAGGAAAGATGCCCGTTCTGCAAAAAAGCACTGCGCTATATTGAAGAACTGAAAGCAGAATATCCTGAATTCCAACCTATAGAAATAGAATGATAGAAGAAACCCAACATCCTGATATAGCCGACCAATACGACTATTATTACGTTCCCACGTTCTATGTGGACGGGGTGAAAGTGCATGAAGCGGGCATCTTCAAAAATGAGATGGAGGCATTGCTCCGTAAAGTGATAGAATAAACGAAAAGATATGAAATATTTAGAAGTAACCTTTACAACACATCCCTGTAATGAGACAGTGAATGATGTAGTGTCCGCATTGACCGGAGAAATAGGATTTGAAAGTTTTGTAGAATGTGAAGGGGGAATACAGGCCTATATCCAGCAAACTCTCTTTGACGAGGAAGCACTGAAAGAAATGGTTGTGAACTTCCCTTTACCTGACACCCGGATAGAATACACCATAAAGGAAGCCGAAGACAAAAACTGGAATGAAGAATGGGAGAAAAACTTCTTTCAACCCATCGTCATAGGTGACCGTTGCTGCATTCACAGCACGTTCCACAAAGACACTCCGAAAACTGAGTATGAAATTCTGATTAACCCGCAAATGGCTTTCGGCACAGGGCATCATGAAACGACCAGCTCTATAATCAGCGAGCTGTTAGAAGCCGACCTGAAAGGAAAATCAGTCCTGGATATGGGATGCGGCACTTCTATTCTTGCCATCCTTGCCTCCATGCGAGGAGCCAATCCTGTGACAGCCATCGACATTGACGACTGGTGCGTCAACAATTCAAAAGACAACATTGCACTGAACCATATCCATAACATTACAGTGGAACTGGGTGACGCCAATCTGCTGAAAGGGCGCAAAGCGTTTGATGTGATTATTGCCAACATTAACCGGAATATTCTTCTGGCAGACCTTCCCCATTATGCCGCCTGTATGCATCCGGGTTCGGAAATATTTATGAGTGGGTTCTATATACAGGATATTCCTTTTATCCGCGAAAAAGCGGAGAGTCTGGGAATGGAGTTCGTACATCATCGGGAAAAGAACAACTGGGCAGCTGTGAAATTCATCATGAAATAATACCATTTTCAAGTATGGCAAAGACGCGATAAAGACGGAATTGCCACCAACCACGCAGGATATGCATTGATTTATTCGAGGACAAAAGAACGGATTTTCTCTCTTTTGTCCTTGTGTTCTTCTTCCCTGAAAATTAGAACCGGAATCAAGCGGTGACAAACGCATGTAGGACGCTGCATTTTATCCAAAATGACCAAACGACCATACGGTATTATATTTATTATACAATCTCCTTTCCGAAAGGAGTAAGTGCCAAGCCCGCCAGCTTGAAATGTTGCAGTCCGAATGGAATGCCGATGACAGTGATGCAAAGCAACACCCCGAATGCCAGATGAGAGAGGCTGATCCAGATTCCACCTACAAGTATCCAGATGATATTCATCAACACACTGAGACATCCACCATCACCGGGACAACTGCGTATTTCCCGCCCAAAAGGACAAAGAGCCAGCATAGACAACTTCAAAGTCTGGAAACCGAAAGGAATGCCGACGATAGTGATCATCAGCAACAGGCTGGAAACAATATATTCCACGCAGATCAGAAATCCGCCGCAAATCAGCCAAATAATATTGAGCAGTAAGTTCATAAAGCAAATATAAGCAAAGTTTTCGGAACCTCAGGCACAGTTCCCTTATTTCTTTATGGTCATTAATTGCAATTCTTCCAACGAACCGTTGAAAATATTCAAATCCACCTTCTCACGAATACCCGGCAACGTACCCACATCCGTATGCTGCCAGAATTTCCACTCCCCCCTGTATTCCACCGAGTCTACATAATAATGAGCTATCCAGTAAGGATAAGAATTGAAGACCGAATCATTCAGATAACGCGTTTTAAACTTATAAGAAGTATAAAGAATAGGCTTCACTTTGTAGTGCTGTTCTATTTTGTCAAGCCACAGTTTAAGGTCACGACGGAGCTGATTCTCATCCTTCCCCTCTTCTCAATATCGAGCACAGGAGGAAGATCACCTGAATCCAGCTTGACGGAATTGATAAAAAAATCGGCCTGACGGACAGGATCTGTCTTCGGATTGTAAAAATGATAAGCCCCACGGATAAACCCATATGTTTTCGCCGAATCAAAATTGGAGCTAAAAGCCTTGTCCCCATAATCGCCTCCTTCCGAAGCTTTCATAAAGACAAAATGAATAGGAAATTTTCCCTGTCGGGTCTGGGTCAGCATTTTCCAGTCTATGTTTCCTTGATAATGGGAAACATCAATGCCATGCACATGAAAACCTGAGGGCATACATACACCGTATGCTTTAAAGCCATAGCAAGGCTTCCAACGGTAAGAGTAAGGACGGATAAAGAAATAAAAGAAAGCGGCAAGGAATAAAAAAGCAATAATCCCCGCAATGACATACCGAAGCCATGACGGCATCTCTCTTTGCGGTTTCTTTTTCGCCTTCCGCTGTGTGGTCCGGCGGACAGGTTTCGCGACTGCCTTTTTTTTAACAGGGGCAGGACGTGTGCTTTTCGCTCTTACCATTTTATCCTATTTAGCTGTTTTTACCTTACCTATTCCCACATACTATGCAATAAAACCCATCGGAGAATGGTTTTACAATCAGCCCCGATGGGTTTCCTTTATGCTTTATAGAAATAAGAAAAAATTATTTTCCTTGTTCCAACTGCAATGTCTTGGTTGCCTGGTCACAAACTTCTGTAGGACCGAAGTACTGGATAGGACCCGGATATACATAGTCTGTTTCAATAGCCCAACGTTCACGCTGTGCGGCGAACGCCTTGAAAGGAGCACCGTCCAATTTTACCAACGCTTTCTGGATAACCGGTTTCATTTCACCGTGACGACGTTCCATGTTCATCATCATTGTGATAGGCACACCACCTGCAATCCATTCTTCGGCAGGAGCAGTAGTGTTACGTACAGAAGACATATAACCGGTCTTGCCGTTGGCAATCAACATAGAAGCGGTGTAACCCAACGAGTAGCAATAGTCAGCATCGAAGTTTGACGGAGCAGCGCAACGGCCTTCGTAACCGAAGAAGTGATGCTGAGCGGCAAATTTACCTACATACTTGCCTTCTTCTTTCCACTGAGCCAATTTAACGGCTACCATATCAGACAACAGCTTTTCTGTTTCAATCAGTGATACCTGTACGTTTCCGTGCGGGTCACGATCCAAAGTAAGCTGACGTGCAACGCCTTCGGGCAGAGAAGCATAGATTTCCGAGTTTTCCTTAGAAAGCTTGGAGATGATATATTCACGTTGGTGAGATTTCTTGATCAATGCGAACTCTGATGCGTTAGCAGCCAGGAAGTCGTTCAATTCAGCGATCAATCTCTTCATTGCGGGGATGAATTCGATCAAACCTTCAGGTATCAACACTGTACCGAAGTTATTGCCTTGTGCGGCACGGTTAGCCACCACCTGAGCAATGTAAGTAACCACATCATCCAATGACATGTTCTTCTCTTCCACTTCTTCTGAAACGATACATACGTTAGGTTGAACCTGCAAAGCACATTCCAAAGCGATATGAGAAGCCGAACGTCCCATCAGCTTGATAAAGTGCCAGTATTTGCGGGCAGAGTTACAGTCACGCTGAATGTTACCGATTACTTCAGAGTAAGTCTTACAAGCCGTATCAAAACCGAAAGAAGTTTCAATCATCTCGTTCTTCAAGTCACCGTCGATAGTCTTCGGACAACCGATAACCTGAACACCGCAGTTCTTCGCAGCATAGTATTCTGCCAATACACAAGCGTTTGTGTTTGAGTCATCACCACCGATAATTACCAATGCCTTGATGCCCAATTCCTTGATGATTTCCAGACCTTTATCAAACTGTTCTACCTTTTCCAGTTTGGTACGTCCCGAACCGATGATATCGAAACCACCGGTATTGCGGTATTCGTCGATAATATCGGAAGTCAGTTCCATATAATTATGGTCTACCAAACCACCGGGGCCCAGAATGAAACCATACAGTTTGCTGTCCTTGTTCAATGCTTTGATACCGTCGAACAAACCGGAAATAACATTGTGTCCGCCGGGAGCCTGTCCACCAGACAAGATGACACCTACGTTGATGGCAGGCATATTGACAGCTTCGCCTTCAACGAACTGAATCAACGGCATGCGTAAGTGTTAGGGAACAAGGCTTTGATAGCTTCCTGGTCAGCAACTGACTGTGTAGGTTCACCTTCCTTTACTTTTACAGCGCCTTTCAACGCTTTAGGAAGTTTGCTGATAAGCAGCTCTGGCAATTTGTAATGCACTTTTAGTCATATTCTATTATTCTATTTAAAGGTGTATAATTTCATTTATAATTCACGTGCAAATTTCGTTCTTTTTTCGCAAATATGAAAACGTATACAAATAAAAATATTACCTTTACCGCGAATTTAGAATTATGTATTAACTTAAAACATTACATTTATGGCAAGTAGAAGAAATTTAAAGAAAAAAATAACCAATATAGCAAGTGATTTGTTTTTAGTCAGTTTGATGGAAGGTGTTAACCGTGAAGTAGTTTGCAACTCTGTACACAATGTGATCAAACTGATTATACGCATCAGTCACACTGAACCGGGTAACGTAAAAGGTTTCTACAAGAAACTGAATGAGGATTTGAACAAAGAAATAAAAGTGGTTGCAGACGAACTGGCTAAAGCTACAAAAGCATAAGATTTAAGGAATGAAAAAAGCTATTTGTAGTTTTATCTACTACAAACTGTTGGGATGGAAGACCAAGGTGTCTGCTCCCGATTATGATAAATATATTATCTGTGCCGCCCCACATACCACCAATTGGGACTTATTCATAGGCAAACTGTTTATGGGAGCTATAGGCCGCGAAACTGGTTTTATGATGAAAAAAGGACTGGTTCTTCTGGCCTCTAGGCCTATTTTCCGCTGGATGGGAGGGATTCCCGTAGACCGTAGCCGCAAGACTTCATTGGTGGACCAGATGATTAAAATTGCCAAATCGAGTCAAAAATTCCATCTGGCTATCACTCCGGAAGGAACACGCAAAGCCAATCCCAATTGGAAGAAAGGGTTTTACTATATTGCGCAAGGGACCGGTCTGCCTATTATTCTGGTAGCTATCGACTACGAGAAGAAATGCATCACAGCCGAAAAGGTAATACATCCCAGCGGTGATTTGGACAAGGATATGCGTGAAGTCAAATTGTATTATAAGAATTTCAAAGGCAAATATCCTGAAAACTTCAGCATCGGAAAAGTAGAATAACCCTTCCGTTGTAGTTCTTCAGATATGAAAACACTGATTATGCGGATTGTATTTTCACCCGCATAATCAGTGTTATTTGTATCTATTCTCTTGCTATACTCTCATCCCCATCCTCAAAATTATTCTTCTCTATCTTCACATTCCGGGTGTGAAGCAAGCGGAAACGGGATTTGTTATGATGAAAAGCCGGATAATCCGTATTCTGGCGGATCACATTGTTTTTAAAGATCAATCCGTCAATGGATTTTGCAAAAAGGACAGGGCGGTCAAAGGTTTCAAAATAGTTATCTTCAATCACTACTCCTTTTTCTCCTTTTCCACCATGGAAATATTTTTTCTGATGCTCCAAATCGGGAATCTCCGGATAAATAGAGATAACAGCTTCCGTAAACTGGAACATATTAGTCAATGCGTTGATAAAACGATTGTTACGAATCAGCACATTCCGGCAAGCTCCCGTTTCAAACCAGCCGTTACAATCACCGCACAGCAATATGGCTGTTCCTGATGTATGATCAAACAGGTTACGCTCTACCACCGTTTTCAGGGGAGTGCTGAACAGCGTACCGCGTGCACGGTTGTTACGAATGACATTATCCGCAAAATAAACTTCCGGGCACCAGGACAGGTTTTCAATACCGAAACCTTCTTTATCCGTAATCTCCGCATCCAAAGGCTCGGCAAAAGTGATACGATATTCTTTTGCACCTTTCACCGTATCTTTGTCATTGGGCAGGATTTCCTTCACCCGGTTCTTTCCACCGGTCAGTTCCATGGTGCGGAACATACAAATTGTACTTCATCGCCATTCACGCCCCATTCGAATCCGTATGCTTGCGGATGCATGTATCGGGCAATCACCGTATGGTCATCAAGGCGTTGCTTGATTTTCAAATAAGTACCATGTACATTAATCGCATCATCCATCATTCCTTCATACAACCCGTTGCGAGAATCAATCTTCCCCCGGCAACTGGAGAAATGGGTAGCATCCGCCTGCGTGGTAAAGTAACGCGGATCCTTATCGCCACGAAGACAAACGCTGAATTCATCCAACGTGATATTTTCACATAACTGGGCCAGCAGTCCCATACCTTCGGCATAATGCACTTTCACATTCTGCAAACGGGTATCTTTATCATTGGACAAGAATATACCCGGAGCAGGACGATAATAAGTACGAAGAGCCACCACTGTCCCCGGTTTCAACCGGGCGTCTTTCCATTGAGGAGCATGGTAGACACGTGGAGAGATTTCCTTCAATCCTTCCATAGGACACCATAAGTCACTGGTGCGGTATACCAGACGCTTTGTCTTTTCTTCAAAAGCGATCCCTCCCTGGGGAGCACTGGACCAGCCTTCACCGTATGCTTCGAAAAAACCTTTCTCATTGATACGGCATTTCACCCATGCGGCAGGTTCAAAAGTAATTCCCTCCTCTCCGCTTTCCAATATCTTGACCTGAGCAATATGAGGAGTCTCAAAATCTATGCTGAAATTACGCAAAGTACAATTCTCTGAACGAAGCAGAGAAAGTGGAAGCATACGCCCATGAAAGATAAAATCGGCGCCCTGTCCGTCCACCGTCAGCCCCTTCCAATCCTCCAAAGGGAAACCTACCGTTTTCGGATTGTCCTGATCATGATTGGAAATATAATACTCACGGACAGCCGCCCCTTCAGGATGGAAATCGTAACGTCCGGATTCAAAAAGCAAAGTGACCTTATCACCCAAAGCAACTTGAGACTTGATGTCTTGTAACGCCTTCTGCAATTTGGGTGAAAGATTCTCGTGTGTGTCCGGTACCAGACCATAATTTCGCATTTCGACTACCTTACTTCCGGCAAAAGCGGAAACAGCCAGCCATACGAAGCAGAAATTAAAGATAATTCGTTTCATTTAGGTTCATTATAGATTAGTTAGAATGACAAAACTAACAAAAATTCCTAACTTCGCAACCATAAATAAAGAAGAAAACAACATGAAAAAGATATTTTTGTCCTTCCTGCTGGTAATGGCAGGAATATCACACACTTTGGCACAAGGGTTAGATGGTAATGTGGAACAACGTCTAAAAGATTTTTTCACCCGGTACGAAACATCTTATGCCAACATAGGTAAGTGTAAATTAGACCGTTATGAAGTAAATCATGACAAAAAAAGGCTGAATGTATATGCCAGCCCCAGCTTCGGCTACCAACCGTTTACCCCCGAAAAGACAGAAGCTATCTACGGTTACTTAGACAAAGCCTACCCGGTCCTGTAAATTATTACGATATAACCATCTATGCCGATGGCAAATCAATCGAAGACCTGATTCCCAACTATCTGAGAAAGAAACAGGACAAAAGCCGCTTATGGCAACGGACAGATTATAAAGGTGATCCATGGGTAAAAATATTTCCCGCCCCTTTACTGCCGGCAAAGGACTGGAAGGCAGACACATCGCCCTTTGGCAAAGCCACGGAAAATATTATAAAAAGGACAAGGGATGTTGGGAATGGCAACGTCCCCGACTGTTCTGTACCACAGAAGACTTGTTCACCCAATCATTCGTCATACCTTATATTATACCCATGCTGGAAAATGCGGGAGCCATAGTTTATACCCCTCGTGAACGTGACTGGCAACGCAATGAGGTGATTGTGGATAATGATACCCATCCCCAAGGTTGCATCTATCAGGAGATAAAAAGCCGGAAAGGTAAATGGAAAACCGCCCCCACCCCGGCATTCGCTCAAAAACGATTGGTTTACCGGGACGGACAAAATCCTTTTGAAGAAGGTACAGCCCGCTTTGCCTCCACCGAGAAAAAACCGGAAAAAGCCTTTGCACAATGGATTCCCCATATTCCCGAAACAGGAAAATATGCCGTCTATGTGACTTATCAGACTTTACCCGGAAGTGTGAGTGACGCTAAATATCTGGTTTTCCATAAAGGGGGTGTCACCGAATTTCTGGTCAACCAACAAATAGGGGGAGGAACTTGGGTTTATCTGGGCACTTTTGAATTCGACAAAGGAACCAACGATTACGGTATGGTGGTACTAAGTAATGAGAGCAGACAAAAAGGAGTGGTATGCGCCGATGCCGTCCGTTTTGGCGGAGGAATGGGAAACATATCGCGCGGTGGAAAAACCAGCGGCCTGCCCCGTTATCTGGAAGGGGCACGCTATGCCGCACAATGGTCGGGTTTTCCTTATTCGGTTTACAGTCCCAGCGAAGGTAAGAATGACTATACCGATGATATAAACGCCCGCAGCCGGATAATAAACTATCTCAGCGGAAATTCTGTGTACAATCCAAAGGAGAAGGGATTGGGCGTTCCTTTTGAAATGACCTTGGGAGTGCACAGCGATGCAGGTTTTTCCAAAGAAGATGATTTAATAGGCACGCTGGGTATCTATACCACCGATTATAATAATGGTGAACTGAACGCCGGTATCTCCCGTTATGCTTCCCGCGACTTGGCGGACATGGTACTGACCGGTCTGCAACAGGATATCTCCGCCCAATTCGGTATCCGGTGGCAACGCCGCAGCCTGTGGAACCGCAATTACAGCGAGACCCGTCTGCCTGCCGTTCCCTCGATGATTCTGGAACTCCTCTCCCACCAGAACTTCGCCGATTTGAAATTGGGGCACGATCCGCGTTTCAAGTTTACCGTAGGACGTTCTGTTTACAAATCCATACTAAAATACCTGAGTACCATGCATGGGACGGATTACGTAGTCCAACCTTTACCGGTAAATAACTTTGCCATTCACTCCGGAAGTAGGAAAAACACCTTCCAACTAACTTGGCAAGCGGTAGACGACCCGTTGGAACCGACTGCCAAAGCTCAACAATACATAGTCTATACCCGTCTGGGACATGGTGGATTTGACAATGGAACGTTAGTACGCGGTACTGAATATACCTTCGAAGCCGAACCGGGACTGGTATATAGTTTTAAAGTTACCGCAGTCAACAAGGGGGAGAAAGTTTTCCTTCCGAAATCCTGTCAGCCTATCAGGCAAAGAAAAGTAAAGGAACAATCCTGATAGTCAACGAATTCGACCGTTTAAGCGGACCTGCTACCGTAGAATCTCCTTTCTTGCAAGGCTTTGACTTGAATACGGATCCGGGAATACCTTATATAAATACACCCGCCTTCTGCGGAACGCAACAAAGCTTCGACCGCAGCCGCATAGGACGGGAGACTAAAGACGGGCTGGGATATAGCGGCAGCGAACTGGAAGGAATGTTGATAGCCGGAAATACTTTCGATTATCCGTTCATTCATGGAAAAGCCATCCAGGCAGCCGGAGGATACTCTTTTGTATCGTGTAGTGATGAAGCCGTTGAAAATGGTTTTGTCCGGCTGGCAGATTACCCCATTGCAGACCTGATATTCGGAGCCGACAGACGTCCCTTCTCCAACACCCTACAGCAGCTGATCACCTCCTACTGCCAAAAAGGCGGCAACCTGATACTCAGCGGTTCATATATAGGAAGTAACATGAACAGTCCCACAGCACTGAACTTCACCGAAAACATATTAAAATATAGTTTCGGAGGCAGCATGATAAATTCACTTCGGGAGAAATATATGGAGCCAACACCCGTTTCAGTATTCCCCGCACTATCAACGAGCAAACATACGCCGTACCCGCTCCCGACTGTCTGACCCCGATAGCCCCTGCTTACTCCGCTTTTGTATATAATCCGGGCAGTTACAGTGCCGGTATCGCCTATAAAGGCAAATATCGGACTTTTGTCCTGGGTTTCCCCTTTGAAAGCATTCAGGGAGTGAAGGAAAGAGCACGGGTAATGAGTGCCATCCTGGGCTTCTTTGGCAGCAAGTGATATTTTTAAACGAAAATAAAAGGGCAAATAAGAGGTTATTTCATAAAAACGCCTAACTTTGTCCGTATAAACCATTAAAATAAAACGACTATGTACACTATACAGACTAATGCCTCCGGCACACGCAGCATGGAAATCTCAGAAGAGAACCTGCAAACTATTGAGAAATATGCTTTATTCCAGCATCTGATAGACAGCAACGGTATCGTGGACGAGTCGGTACTGGACAAACTGAAGCTGAATATCCGCTCACTGATAACCAGCGAGGAAGGAAACAATAAAGAGCTGCTCGACCTTTGTATTGATGTAATTTATCATAATAACATGAAAGCTTTCGGACTTCATCAACTCATTCTGCTTTATATCCAATGGGAGAAAGAGAAAAATAAAGATGAAGAAGAGATATAATAAACAATCTCTGTGTTCTCTGTAGCAAAAACAAAAAAACAGTATTTATCATTGAAAGAATACAAACTTACAGACTGGTTGCCGACAACCAAGAAAGAAGTAGAGATGCGCGGATGGAATGAACTGGACGTAATCTTGTTCAGCGGTGACGCTACGTAGATCATCCTTCATTTGGTCCGGCAGTAATTGGAAGATTATTAGAGGCGCAAGGTTTGAAAGTGGCCATTGTGCCTCAACCCAACTGGCGTGATGACCTGCGCGATTTTAAGAAGCTGGGACTCCACGCCTCTTTTTCGGTGTGTCCGCCGGATGTATGGACAGCATGGTAAACAAATACACTGCCAACAAGCGTTTGCGCAGCGAGGATGCTTATACTCCCGACGGCCGCCACGACATGCGTCCCGAATATCCCAGCATCGTTTATACACAGATTTTAAAGAAAATCTATCCCGACGTACCTGTCATTCTGGGAGGTATAGAGGCATCTTTGCGCCGTGTCACCCATTATGACTACTGGCAGGACTGCTGCGTAAATCAATCCTGATAGATTCCGGAGCCGATTTATTGATCTATGGAATGGGCGAGAAGCCGATTACGGAACTTTGCAAGAGAATGAAAGAAAGCAAAGACAGTCAGGACGGAGCCATCTACCCTTACAAAAGGATATTCCCCACGATATACCACAAACGGCTTACCTTATCCGTAAGAAAGGATCAGTTCCGTCCGAGCACTCTGTAATTGAGTGTGTGAACGAAAAGCCAGATATCATCCTACACTCTCATGAAGCATGCCTGAAAGATAAAAAGAAACAAGCCGAAAACTTCCGCTTCATTGAAGAGGAAAGCAACAAGTACGAAGCCTCCCGCATCTTGCAAGATACAGGCAATGAAACAGTAGTAGTCAATCCGCCTTATCCTCCAATGAGCCAAGGCGAACTGGATCATTCTTTTGATTTGCCCTATACGCGTATGCCTCATCCTAAATATAAAGGAAAACGCATTCCCGCATTCGACATGATTAAATTCTCGGTCAATCTGCACCGTGGTTGTTTTGGCGGATGCGCCTTTTGTACCATTTCCGCCCATCAAGGGAAATTTATTGTAAGCCGAAGTAAAGAGAGTATCTTAAGAGAAGTGAGAGCCATAACTGAAATGCCTGATTTCAAAGGCTATCTGAGTGACTTGGGAGGACCTAGCGCCAACATGTATGCCATGCGTGGTAAAGATGAGAAAATTTGCCGGCGATGCAAACGGCCGTCATGTATCCATCCCAAAGTATGTCCCAATTTGAACACGGACCATCGCCCCTTATTGGATATTTATCATTCGGTAGACGCACTTCCCGGTATCAAGAAAAGCTTTATCGGAAGCGGTGTACGCTATGACCTGTTACAATATCAAAGCAAAGATCCGGCAGTAAACCGAAGTACGGCTGAATATACCCGCGACTGATAGCCCATCATGTCAGCGGGCGCTTGAAAGTGGCTCCGGAACATACCAGCGACCAAGTGCTGCAAATCATGAGGAAACCTTCGTTTTCACAATTTTATGACTTCAAAAAGACTTTCGACAAAATAAATAAGGAGTTGAATATGCGGCAGCAGATTATACCTTATTTTATAAGCAGCCATCCCGGATGTACGGAAGAAGATATGGCAGAACTGGCAGTGATCACCAAGAAATTGGATTTCCATCTGGAACAGGTGCAGGATTTCACCCCTACCCCAATGACTGTAGCTACTGAAGCCTGGTACACAGGTTATCATCCATATACGTTGCAACCGGTATTTTCCGCTAAAACACCAAAAGAAAAACTGGCTCAACGGATGTTCTTTTTCTGGTATAAACCCGAAGAACGACGTGCTATCATCAATGAATTGCGCAAAATAGGACGCGCTGATCTGATAGATAAGCTGTATGGTAAATACAAAGCCTGAGTTTTAAATTCACCACAGATTATACAGATTTGATCTGTGGTGAAACTGTTTTTTAACGTCTTGTTTACCTTTCATCGTGTTTTGACGAAACACAGGAACAGGTACATGTGTTCCAAGTTACAGATATTGATATTTATTCCCCCCTAAACTTAATTAGAAAAGCACCGCAAATATTAATTGATAAAAATACGACCTATCCTATTGAATATCATTTATTTTTTGCTATCTTTGGGCAAAACCAACTTTTAAATCAATACTGCGTATGGAAACGTATCTATTCTGGATTGTGCCCATTGCCTCCCTCTTGGCATTGGTACTTGCATGGTATTTCTACAAACAAATGATGCTTGAAAGCGAAGGAACTCCGACGATGGAGAAAATCGCTTCTTATGTGCGCCAGGGCGCCATGTCCTATCTGAAACAACAATACAAGGTGGTAGGGCTGGTATTTCTGGGATTAGTTATTCTGTTTTCTATCATGCATACGGCTTCAACTTACAAAATCCGTGGGTGCCCATTGCTTTTCTTACCGGCGGTTTCTTCTCCGGACTGTCCGGCTTTTTAGGAATGAAAACGGCTACATACGCTTCTGCACGTACCGCCAATGCCGCCCAACACTCCCTGAACAAAGGACTGCGTGTAGCTTTCCGTAGCGGAGCTGTTATGGGGTTGGTCGTTGTCGGCTTGGGACTACTCGATATTTCTTTCTGGTACATATTATTGGACTATTGCATTCCCACAGATGCCTTGAACCCTTCTGCTAAATTATGTGTCATCACAACCACCATGCTTACCTTTGGTATGGGAGCCAGCACACAAGCACTTTTCGCCCGTGTAGGAGGTGGAATCTATACCAAGGCAGCCGATGTAGGTGCCGACCTGGTAGGTAAAGTGGAAGCCGGTATTCCGGAAGATGATCCCCGCAACCCCGCAACCATTGCCGATAATGTGGGAGACAATGTAGGTGACGTAGCCGGAATGGGCGCCGATCTGTACGAATCCTATTGCGGCTCTATTCTGGCTACCGCCGCTTTAGGTGCTGCCGCTTTTATTGGCTCGGATGATACCGTGATGCAGTTTAAAGCGGTTATCGCACCTATGCTGATTGCGGCAGTGGGTATCGTTCTCTCTATCATCGGTATTTTTGCCGTCCGTACTAAAGAAAATGCAGGAATGAAGGAATTACTCGGATCATTGGCCACAGGAACCAATTTAAGTTCGGTACTGATTGTCGTTGCCACTTTCCTTATCCTTTGGGCATTAGGTTTGGAAAATTGGGTAAACATTTCCTTTGCTGTGGTAGTGGGATTAATAGTAGGTATCGTTATCGGCCGTTCCACCGAATATTATACTTCTCAATCGTATAAACCCACACAACGGTTGGTCGAAAGTGGAAAGACCGGTCCGGCCACCGTTATCATTTCCGGTATCGGACTAGGTATGGTTTCCACCACCATCCCTGTACTGGCAGTAGTAACCGGTATCATCTTGTCCTACTGGCTCGCTTCAGGATTTGATTTTGCCAATATTTCCATGGGATTGTATGGCATCGGTATCGCTGCCGTAGGTATGCTTTCGACATTAGGAATCACCTTGGCTACCGATGCTTACGGACCGATTGCAGACAATGCCGGCGGTAACGCTGAAATGAGCGGACTGGGCAAAGAAGTACGCAAACGTACTGACGCCCTCGACTCGTTAGGTAACACGACTGCCGCTACAGGCAAAGGTTTTGCCATCGGCTCCGCAGCTCTGACCGGACTGGCCCTGCTGGCATCCTATGTAGAAGAAATCCGTATCGGATTAACCCGGTTGGGGCAAACCATTCTGGAATTACCAAACGGCATTACCGTAGATGTTCATAACGCCAGTTTCACTGACTATATGCTTTATTACGATGTAACCCTGATGAACCCCAAAGTGCTAAGCGGCATGTTTTTGGGCAGTATGATGGCATTCCTGTTCTGCGGTCTGACCATGAACGCCGTAGGCCGAGCAGCCGCTCACATGGTAGAGGAGGTGCGTCGCCAGTTCCGTGAAATAAAAGGGATTCTGACAGGAGAGGCAGAACCCGACTATGCCCGTTGCGTACAAATATCCACCAAAGGAGCACAACGTGAAATGGTATTCCCCTCTCTACTGGCTATCATTGCCCTATCGCTACCGGACTGATTTTTGGTGTTCCCGGTGTTATCGGTCTGCTGATAGGTGGTTTGTCCTCGGGCTTCGTTCTTGCCATTTTTATGGCCAATGCGGGAGGCGCATGGGATAATGCGAAAAAATTTATAGAAGAAGGTAATTTCGGAGGTAAAGGAAGCGAAGTACACAAAGCAACGGTTACCGGTGACACAGTAGGTGATCCGTTTAAAGATACATCCGGACCCAGTTTGAACATTCTGATTAAACTGATGAGTATGGTCGCCATTGTAATGGCCGGACTGACAGTTGCTTGGAGTTTGTTCTGATAGAAAAACGGAAAGCCGCTTCGGAGGAGGCGGCTTTCTAATTTTAAAAAAGATTCTGATAAACTATTTTTAAAACTTCCCCAACACTTCCATCATTGCCGGACGACGTTTGTATTTTATCCGGAACTCTGCCACCAAGCTTTTCACAACAGCCTGTCCACCGTTTAGTTTACGTATGCAGGATAATACCCGTGCTATAAATTCATAATGCTCCCGTCCCAGATTCCGTTCAGCATAATCATTCAATAAAGAAGTATATATAGCAATCAATTTCTCAGAATGAGTGTCCTTCAAATAATGGGCATATTTCATCAATGCTTCCAACTGATTGTATCGGACTGACGACAGCAAAGAGAACAAGCTGTCATTATCCTTTTCTTTCACATAAATTTCAGCCTTATCATTTCCGACAAAAGAAAAATAGTCACTTAACTCGGCTTCTTTCATCATCCTATCCAGAAAACTTTTCCATTGTTCTTTCGGTACCAGAGTTTTAAGTTTGCTGTAATATATCAATTTATCACTACCCACCACAAACAACAGACGACATGTATCAATTACCTCAGAAACCCTATGGGTTATTTCATAAATATCCAATTTCATTTTCAGCCATTCACCCAGAGTGCCAGAATGCATTTCTCTTTCCGCTATTTCTATTCCGTCATTCAGCAAACAAATGGCTTCATCATATTGGCAACGGGCAATCAATTTATCAACCTCCATTCTTCGTATTTCAGTCAGATAAAGATATTGACGAATCGTATCATCCGCCTTTTGTTCTTCATTCTGTTCTAACAACAGATTGACCTTACGAATGACTAACTGATAGATATCACAGGTTCCCTTTCTTACTTCAAGAAGTTCATCAATCAATTCCAACGCTTTTTCTGCCGGTTGAATCGAAAGATTGATCTGCATCATCAATTCGTCTACATCATAAAGATCATATTCACGAAAAATAGATATTTCAGCAATCTCACGCAAGCCCTGAAGTATCTCCATCTTTTGTGCCTGAGTGGTTTTAGGATGTTCAATCACTTTCAGGAGCAAATCTCCTGCCTGTTCACAATAGTCAGAAGAAGAAATACCATCATCATACAAAAGTTCATCATCATAGTTTTCACCGATGAAACGAAGTACTTGAAGAGCTATGGCAATAGAATTATCCATAGCTTCCAAATTCAAAAAGAAATCCGCTTTCTCCAAAAAAGTGTCCATCTGATTGAAAATAGTTTTCCAGTCACGATCGTAATTATCATAACGATTGTGATAACGAGACCTTTTATGGTAACCAGATCCTTTAAAAACTTTTTGAATTTCAATTCTGTAATCTTTTCCCTTTGATGACAAAGATAGCTCCTTAGCTATGAAATGATTTGAAAGTGCCGTTTTAAATTCCAGATTCGTTGAAGCATACTCACAGATAAATTTCGAGAGTTCCTGCGGATCAATGAAAGACAACAGTCGCTGTATGTCTACCAAAGACGGACAAGGCTGCTTACCCACTTCTTTTATTTCCTCCAAAACAGGGGTTTCCTCCGCTTTGATTTCATCTTCGAGAAAATACTATTACCCGCCTTTTTTCTATTGTCGCGAATTGCCAACAATGTCGCTACGACATGTTTGCAGATTTCTCCATCATACGGACAATCACAGTACCAAGATTCTATCTCGTTTCCATCCATAGATATCTCCACATTATAATCGTCTGTTCCTTCTACAGTCGCAGTCCATTCACCGGGTGAGATTTCTTCCAATTCGGAAACAGCGTCTGTTTCATAATACTCTTCCCCACGCATCCATATTTTATAGGGAACAAAGTTCTCAAAATTATCCAATGTAATCATGTACAATACTTCGGTATTTTTTATCGGTTCGAGTGTCCCATTGTCAAAGAACGCTCATAACATTCTGCATTCTCCAACAAACAGGTTTTGTTATTGATAGACTGTTCCATCAAAACAGCCACAGATTACCCGGATTCGCACAGGTTCAATCTTAAAGTTTTCAGCTTAAACACCCGTGTGAGCCCAAGTAACCTGTGGTAAAAAGACTTGTGATGCATTCATACCCACAAAGTCAAATTCATTACAGACTGTTCTTAGTCAAAACATTACAATTAAATTTGTTCAATATCTCCACACATCTCTCCACATTAGACGGACGGATAACCACATGTGCCGTATCTCCCTGAGCAAAAGCATACATATATTCAATAAAGATATTCTCTGCTGCCAGATAGTCCAAAACTTTAGCCAAAGAACCTGCCACATTCGGGCAACTGATACATACCACATCGGTCAGCATCACGGCAAAATTCTCGGCACGAAGTACTTCCACCGCTTTTTCCACATCCGAAACAATCAGGCGAAGTATACCGAAATCAGTAGATTCCGCCATGCTGAACGCATGCATATTGATATCATACTTTGCCAATGTCTTGGTTACGTCATTTATTCTTCCGGTTTTGTTTTCCAGAAAAACAGATAATTGCTTGATTGTCATATCGCATACTTTTTTATTTTAAAATCCGATTGTCTATCACACGTTTACTCTTACCTTCACTACGGGCAATGCTATTAGGTTCCATCAGCTTCACTTCGGCACTGATGGAAAGGACACTTTTCAGTTTGTCGCTCAATGCTTTCTTCATGCAAGCATACTTCCCATATCATCCGAGAAGAAGTCTTTGCGGACTTCCACTTGTACCTGCAAAGAGTCGAGGTTATTCTTCCTATCCACCACCAGCATATACTGAGGTTCAAACTGAGGCATATCCAAAATAACACTTTCCACCTGAGACGGGAAAACATTGATGCCACGGATAATAAGCATATCGTCACTACGGCCTACAATACCCGACATACGGATATTGGTTCTTCCACACGGACATTCACCCTCCATCAGGGAAGTCAAGTCCTTCGTACGATAACGCAATAACGGCATCCCCTCCTTTGTCAAGGTAGTAAACACCAATTCTCCCACTTCTCCATCCGGAAGACGTTCCAGCGTTTCAGGATTAATGATTTCAGGATAAAAATGATCCTCATTGATATGCGAACCATGTTGCTCCTGACATTCGTAGGAAACACCGGGTCCCATAATCTCACTTAATCCATAAATATTATACCCTTTCAATCCCAGCCGCTCTTCTATCTCCTTACGCATACTTTCCGTCCATGGCTCGGCTCCGAAAGCTCCGATACGGAGATTGATATCATTCTTGGTCAATCCCATACGTTCCACCACTTCTGCCAGATAAAGAGCGTATGAAGGAGTACAGGCAATTCCCGTTATACCCAAGTCGCGAATCAGACGGACATGCTTTTCCGTATTTCCTGTAGAAGCCGGGATAACAGTCGCCCCCAGATTCTCCACCCCATAATGTGCGCCCAACCCGCCTGTAAACAAGCCATAGCCATAACTGACAGAAAAGGTATCATTACGGGTAACCCCGTATGCTGAAAGACAACGTGACATCACTTCGGACCATACAGACAAGTCACGACGCGTATATCCCACAATGGTAGGATTCCCGGTTGTTCCCGAAGAAGCGTGCACACGTACAATTTCCGAAGCAGGAGCAGCCTGAAGACCATATGGATAATTATCACGTAAATCCTGCTTGGTAGTAAAAGGACGTTTTACGATATCTTCGATAGTCTGGATATCATCCGGAGACAAATCCATCTCCTGCATCTTGTTACGATAAAAAGGAACATTATGATAAACCAAGTTCACCAACTTGTTCAGACGTTTTCCCTGCAGAGCGCTCATCTCGTCCCGACTCATGCACTCTTTATTTTTATTCCAAATCATAATAAATAATTTTTCAATGTGCTAATCTGCCAATGTACTGGCACACAAACCCACTGTATGGCAATCGGCACATTATCCTATTAGCACATTATTTTCAATGATCTTCATGAAAAGCTCTCATGCGTTCCTCCATCACCGGATAAAGTTCATCGCGCATCCGTGACGTACAGGCGCGGACACCTTCCTGCTCGCTGCCGGTAGTAGAAAGCGAGATGCTGCTTACCCCATAATACAATAACTCCCGGAGCAATTCACCCCCTGTCATATTTCCGTAACCAATGGTAAAGAAGAAACCATCTCCCACCACCTGGGTAGCATCATAGTCATATACGATATGGAAACCATTGTCGGTAAATATTTTCTTCATGCGTTCCGCACGACGGGCATATTCGCGGGTATCTTCCACAAAATTGATTTTACCTTCGGTAGACAGACGGAGCATTTCAGCGTATGCATACTGAGTGGAAGCCGTACATCCCGAAGTAATCATATAAAGAATGGAAGCAATCAGCGTAGGACCGAACACCCCTGCATCTTTATACCGTTCTGCCAAGGCAGGGAACTGGCGGTCGAACAGTTTGTCGCTGATACATGCCAATGCCATACGCTGTCCGGCATAACTGAATATCTTGGAAGAAGAAAGCATCAGGATATAATTATCCGTATATCTTGCCACAGTGGGCGGATAAGGCGGTTCGAAAGGATGCCCCATATCCCGACGGAAATCCATGCAGAAATAAGCCAGATCTTCCATGACAATCACATCATACCGGGTTGCCAGTTCACCGATTATCTGCAACTCCTCCTCTTCCAGACAAATCCATGCCGGATTATTCGGATTAGAATAGATAATCGCTGCTATATCGCCTTTACTCAGGAAACTTTCCAATTTCTCACGCAAGGCCTGTCCACGATAATGATAGATATCAAACTCTTCCCACTCCACGCCGATAATGCGAAGCTGGGATTTCTGAATAGGAAATCCGGGATCAATGAACAATACCTTGTCTTTCCCCGGAATACGCTGCGTACAGGCTATGAACGAGCCGAATGAACCCGCCACCGACCCGGTGGTAGGCACACAAGCGCGCGGAGAGATATCCAGATTCAAGAAAGCTTTTACAAAACGGGAAGCCTCCTTTTTCAACTCGGGCACTCCTGCGGCAGCCGGATATTGCGATCCGACTCCCCTGTCCAAAGCAGCTTTCTCCGCTTCAATCCCTATCTGATTGGCGGCAAGACCGGGAGATCCCTGATCCATGCGGATAAAAGGAATCCCCGTTTCCTTTTCCAGATACTGGCTACCAACAACACATCACCGATAGTAGCCTGTGCAAGATTGGCGATGTGCAGTTCCTTCACCGCCTTCTCCACTAATTCTTCACTAAATATCTTCATGGCATTACCAGTTCTTTACCGCATTCAATCCTATATCAAAAGCCTTCTGATTCATTTCAACAATCTTCTCACCTTTTGCGGCAAACACACGCCCTATGCTTTCGCGCAACTGTTCCGGTGATACGATTTCAATATACTTCGCAGCCATGCCCAGCAGAATCACATTCGCGCATTTAGGCATACTGTTTTCTTTTGCCATATCCTCTATTTCCAACTTCACCACATGCGGAAGACTCTCCAAAGCCCTCATCAGATCACTTCTTCAGGATAGTCGGGAATGTTCTTGAAAGGATTAGCGGAAGTAATCACCCAACCTTCTTCCTGCAAGTAAGGCAGATAACGCAACGCCTCCATCGGTTCCATGGAAATAATCAGATCCGCCTCACCCTGAGCGATCAGATCCGAATAAATCGTTTCGTCGGACAAACGCAGATTGGACTGTACATCTCCTCCGCGTTGGCTCATACCGTGTACCTCGGCCTGCTTCAAATTGATGCCTTCTGCCGTAGCAGCTTCTCCTATAATAGTAGCGATAGTCAGGATACCCTGTCCTCCTACGCCCGAAAGTATGATATCTTTTCTCATGCCTTATCTGCTTTTTTCTGTCTTAGTTTACGATTCAATGTCTGGATACACTCTCTGCGCGGAATAATGACAGACACCCCTTTATATTCTATTTCCTCACGAATGGTACGGGTGATTTCTTCCATATTCTTCGGCAACGGGACCACCACACGCACATGTTCGGGTTCTACCCTAATCCCAGGCAGATCGCCTCGAATTTGTTCGTACCGGCAGAATCCTGTCCACCGGTCATGGCAGTAGTCAGGTTATCCGAAATCACCACCGTAATATTGGCACGGTCATTCACCGCATCCAGCAGACCGGTCATACCGGAATGAGTGAAAGTAGAGTCACCGATAACAGCAATGGCCGGAAATACCCCTGCATCGGAAGCACCTTTGGCCATGGTTATGGAAGCACCCATATCCACACAACTGTCGATAGCACGGAACGGGGGCAACGCACCTAATGTATAGCAACCGATATCACCGAAAATGCGTGCATCCGGATATTCCGCAGCCACCTTGTTCAATGCATCATACACATCCCGATGACCACATCCCTGACACAATGCAGGCGGACGCGGCATCACCACCTGAGACTTACCAAACGGACGTTTGATTCCCCATCCGATCGCCTCGCCCACATTATCCGGAGTCAATTCACCGGTACGCGGCAAAGTTTCCGTCAAGCGTCCCTTTACCTCATAGTCCGAGGAAAGTATCGCTTTTACCTGCTCTTCCACAAACGGCTGGCCATCTTCCACTACCAGAACATATCCGCAGCGGTCTGCCATCGTCCTGATTTCTTCAGCCGGCAACGGATACTGCGAAACTTTCAATACCGGAATATGGCAACTGTCCGTATCCGCCTCCTTCACATAATTATAACCGATACCACAGGCTATCACTCCGAATTCATAATCATATTCGGGATTCAACCCTTCCAGATAATTATAAGGAGATTTGGAGGAAGCTTCTTCCAGCTTCTCCTGCTTTTTCACTAGATCCAGATATTGTTTACGCGCATTACCCGGCAGCAATACCCAGTGGGCACGTTCATGGTCAGGATTCAACTGATTTTCCTCACGGATATCGGCTACTTCCACACCGGCACGCGAATGTGCCAGACGGGTAACCACACGCATCAGCACCGGCAACTTCAGTTTTTCCGAGAGTGTATATGCGTAATCCATCATATCGTATGCTTCTTGTTGGGAAGACGGTTCCAGCATGGGAATCATAGCAAATTTTCCATAAAAACGTGAATCCTGCTCGTTCTGTGACGAGTGCATGGAAGGGTCATCGGCAGCCAGCACCACCAGACCACCGTTCACGCCGGTTATGGCAGAATTGACAAACGCATCGGCAGCCACGTTCATGCCTACATGTTTCATACATACCAAAGCACGTTTTCCTGCGTATGACATACCCAATGCAGCCTCCATGGCCGTTTTTTCATTGGTACACCAAGTGCTGTGCAATTTTCTTTCCTTTGCCAAACGATTATTCTGGATAAACTCTGTGATTTCAGTGGACGGTGTACCCGGATAGGCATATACACCGATATGCCGGCATGTATCGCTCCGAGGCAATTGCCTCATCGCCCAACAATAATTTCTTTTCAGCCATTATCTATTATTTTGTTAATTGTTTCATATCAATGTAAAAGGGTCTGCATCATCCAATACCGGGAATTTCTTCCTGAAAGCCTGCAATGCCTCCATATCTATATCAGCCGATACCGCACTTTCCCTGCTCCACGGACATTCGGCTATCGTTTTTCCGTAGGGATCGATGATGGCGCTGCCACCCGAATATTCACAGGTAGGATCAGTTCCCATGCGGTTCACTCCGGCCACATAGCACTGGTTCTCAATAGCCCGCGCCCGAAGCAGAGCGCTCCAGGCATCCACACGGGGAGTGGGCCAGCTTGCCACATAAAGTATCATGTCGTAATCCCCCAGGTTGCGTGACCAAACAGGGAAACGGAGGTCATAACATACCTCCAAAAGAATACGTACCCCACGGAAGTTCACCACCACACGCTCTGTGCCGGCAGTGAAACGCTTGTGTTCGCCCCCAAAGGTGAACAAATGTTTCTTATCATAATGCTGCACGGCTCCGTCCGGATGGACAAAGTAAAAACGATTATAATAGTTTCCATTCTCACATACAGCTACACTGCCTGCAATAGCACAATTCCGCTCGGCTGCCTTACGCTTCATCCAGTGCAGGGTTTCACTGTCGGTGCTCTCCGCAATTCCTTCGGGTTGCGTACAAAAACCGGTGGAAAACATTTCGGGTAAAACAAACAGATCAGCATCCGGCAGACAGCTTATCGCTTCGTCCGCCCTTGCTATATTGGCCTGTGGATTGGCCCATTCTATATTTCTCTGTAGAATTGTTATTTTCATTGTTTTTCATATTATAAGACCCACAAAGGTAACAAATATAATAAGATAGCAAGCATTTTATTACTAACTATTTCCTTTCACTCCCTTTTTTCTTACATGTTTTCATAAATATCCCCTATTTATTCCTCGATAAAAAAGAGGAAGCGTCCTCTTCTGAGATTACGCTTCCTCCATCCATACTAATTAAATCTTAACTTTGCAGTCTGAAGACTACAGGAACAGTGTATTTCACCCTCACTGCTTTTCCTCTTTGCTTGCCGGGCTTCCATTTTGGCATGGAACTGATCACGCGGATTGCTTCCTTGTCCAGATACGGATCCACACTCTTCACCACTACCGGATTCAGGATCTCTCCATGAACACCCACAACGAACTGCACCACTACCCTTCCTTGAACTCCCTGCTCGGCACTGACGGTAGGATATTTGATGTTTTCACTCAGATACCTCATCAAATCAGCATTACCGTTACGAAATACCGGCATCTCTTCCACCACCACAAATTCCACATTTTCATCCACTACTTCTTCGGGTACTTCAATAGGGGTCGGTATAATTACCGGAGCATCCGTAGGGTCTGAAGCTGCAATATCGGTTTCTGTTTCCGTCGAGTTATTATCCACTATATTGAGCTCTTCCGGGTTGACGGCAGCCGGTGGAGGCGGTGGCGGCAGAGGTTTATCCTGATTATAGGTTACAGGAACTAATTCTTCAAAGAAATCCGGGTCACTGACTAAATCACTGATCGCGTAAGTTACATTACGTTCAGTCCATTCGAACGAAACAAACATAAACGACAGCGTCACAATGAGACCCATGAACAGCCAACGGGACTTACCCTTTTCAAGGTCGGCTCTTCGTGCTTTTTTCACTTCCATAACAAGTGTTTTTTAAATTAGACAATATGTGAGTAAAAATCTCAGTGTCCGCTTTTAAACTGGAAGTAAGATAGTAAAAATATAGATAAGTTAAAAGAAAAAGGAGTGTCTTATATTATTTTTTAATATAAAACACCCCAAATTCAATTCCGTTAAACAATTAATTAAAAATCAGCTGTTTATTTAGTTAATATTCAATTTTACGTTAACATATCCTGCTTACTCTACGGCAATGCCGGTTTCTGCCAATACAGACATCTTTTATCACAAACTCACCATCTCCTGCAGAATACCTACCGCAGTCTCTACCGTTTCCACATTCTTGACTACCATACTACGCTTGCCGTTCTGCTCACGCAAATTGCAGTAACGCGGATTCTTGCTCATGTAATCAATCACCTTGCCAAAAGCCGCACTTTGATAATAAGGACTTTCCTGATTACTGATAAAGAACAAAGTCATTCGTCCGGCTTTCAAGAATACTTTTTCCACCCCCAACCGTTTAGCCAATCTGCGCAAAGGTACGATACGCAGAAGTTCCAGCCCTTCGGAGGAACCTTTCCGAAACGGTCCTCCAACCGTGCCTTGAAAGCGAGCAGGTCCTTATCCAATTCCAATCCGTCCAGTTCACGATAAAGCAACATACGTTCGCTGCTGCTGGGGATATACTCATTGGGGAAAAGCAATTCCAAATCACTTTCCACCTGACATTCATCCACAAAGTTCTCGCCACTGATTTTCTCTTCTCCCGCTGCCTGCAACTCCTCTGCGTAAAGATCGGCAAACTCATCCTCTTTCAACTCTTTCACCGCTTCGGCCAGTATCTTCTGATAAGTTTCATAACCCAAATCGGCAATGAAGCCACTCTGCTCCGCCCCCAGCATATTTCCTGCTCCACGGATATCCAAATCCTGCATGGCTATATGGATACCGCTGCCCAAATCACTGAAATTCTCAATGGCTTGAAGACGGCGCTTTGCTCGGGAGTCAGTGAAGTCAATGGAGGCGCCAACAAATAACAGAATGCTTTTTTATTGCTTCTTCCCACACGTCCACGCATCTGGTGCAAATCACTCAATCCAAAATTCTGCGCCTGGTTGATGATAATCGTATTGGCATTCGGTATATCAATACCACTCTCGATAATGGTGGTTGCCAGCAGCACATCATAATCATAGTTCACAAAGTCGAAAATAATCTTCTCCAGCTTTTCGGGCTCCATCTGTCCATGACCTATGCAGACACGGCAATCGGTATATTCCGCTTGATCATGGCTTCCAATTCTACCAGATTCTGTATGCGGTTATTGACAAAGAACACCTGTCCGTTACGGCTCATTTCAAAATTGATCGCTTCCGTTATGATATCTTCATTAAAGGTATGCACCTCTGTCTGAATGGGATAACGGTTGGGAGGCGGAGTCTGAATGACAGAAAGATCACGGGCGCCCATTAACGAGAACTGTAAAGTACGGGGGATGGGGGTAGCGGTCATAGTAAGTGTATCCACATTCACTTTCATCTGACGCAACTTCTCTTTCACACTAACTCCGAACTTCTGTTCCTCATCAATGATCAGCAATCCTAAATCTTTGAACTTAACGCTTTTACCGATGATTTTATGTGTACCGACCAAAATATTTATTTTTCCATCCGCCAGTTCCTTCACTATTCTGGAAACATCTTTTGCACTGCGGGCACGGCTCAAATAATCAACTTTGCATGGAAAATCTTTCAACCGTTCGCTGAAAGTCTGAAAGTGCTGATAGGCCAGCACCGTAGTGGGAACCAGCACAGCCACCTGTTTGTTATCAGCCACAGCCTTGAAAGCAGCACGAATAGCCACTTCAGTCTTTCCGAACCCCACATCACCACACACCAGACGGTCCATAGGACGGTCGCTCTCCATATCGGCTTTGGCATCCTGAGTCGCCTTCAACTGGTCGGGGGTATCCTCATAAATAAAGCTCGCCTCCAATTCATGTTGCATAAAACTGTCGGGACTATACGAGAATCCTTTTTCCTGTTTACGTTGCGAATACAGTCTGATCAGGTCACGGGCTATATCTTTGATTTTGCTCTTGGTACGCTCTTTCATTTTTTCCCACGCACCGGTCCCCAATTTGTTCAGGCGGGGAGTTTCTCCCTCCTTCCCTTTATACTTGGATATTTTATGCAGGGAATGAATGGAAACAAATACCACATCCTCATTCTGATAAATAAGTTTAATCACTTCCTGGGTAGTATTTCCATTCGGAATGCGTACCAAACCGCCAAAACGGCCTACACCATGATCTATATGTACCACAAAGTCACCCGGCTCAAACTGGCTCAACTCTTTTAAGGTCAATGCCACCTTACCGCTACGCGCCTTGTCACTACGAAGATTGTATTTATGGAAACGGTCAAAAATCTGATGGTCTGTAAAAAGCAGCTTTTCAATACATTATCTGTAAAGCCCTCATGTAAAGTCTTGTTGACCGGAATGAACGTGATATGATCACCACGCTCCTCAAAGATATCTTTCAGACGCTTTGCCTGCTTCTCACTATCGGTACATATATATAAGGTGTAACCTCGTTTCTGATAATCAGTGAATGAAGTGCTTACCAAATCAAAATTCTTATGAAAAATAGGCTGGACCGTCGTATCGAAAGCCAACGTTGCCTGTGGAGTTCCTGTAGGTTTGTTACCAAATTCAATCCGTTTGAAATCCAAAGCCCGTACTGTAAATTCCGCCCCGTCTATCAGCTTCAGTTCCAAATTCATCAGTTCCGTCTTCTCTCCCTCGTATGCGGCAAGCGCCTGAGGAGAGAGTGCCTCTTCCCGTACTACCTGTATTCTTTCACGTACCCAAAGAAAGTCTTTCATTGCCAGAACTGTTTCCCGAGGAATGAATTCAAAGAAAGACACCCCGCTCTTGTCGGCGCATTCGTCAGCTCGGGCACGATGGCAATGCTCTGTTTCTTCTCTTTCGAAAGCTGGTTTTCCACTTCAAAAGTACGGATGCTGTCTACCTCGTCACCAAAAAAGTCAATACGGTAAGGATACTCGGAAGCAAAAGAGAAGACGTCAATAATACTACCGCGTACAGCATATTGCCCCGGTTCATAAACATAATCTACATGCTCGAATCCGTAACCGGCCAGCACTTCCGTGATAAACTCTGTGTCCACATGCTCACCCACACCAAGTTTTAACGTCTTGTCCATCAGTACTTCTTGTGATACCACTTTCTCCGCCAACGCTTCGGGATAAGTCACCACACATAGCGGATCGCCTTTCTGTAAACGGCTCAGCACTTCCGTACGCAGGATCTCATTGGCTGCATCTTTCTGCCCATATTTAACAGCCCGACGATACGAGGATGGAAAGAACAAAATATGCTCATCACCGTTCACCTGTGTCAGGTCATGATAAAAGTAACCCGCTTCCTCCAAGTCACCCAGTACAAATACAAATGTCTGTTTATTCTCTCTAAGAAAGGAGGAAACAAATAAAGCTGCCGCAGAAGCATGTAATCCTCCCAGGAAAATAGTCCTCACTGAGGAATCTTCCAATAACGCAGCCAGTCCCTTAGTGTTAGGATGACCGGCATAAATACGTTGCAATTCCGAAATATCCATATCTTTTTTTAAGATGGGGACAAAATTAAAGAAATATCTGATTACTTCCTCCTTTTTTTGCCAACTATTCAAGATTTTCCTATTTTTGTACGCTAATATATAACCCCATGGAAACAAAAGCAATAAACACAAAATTGAAAGGACACGCACGTGTAGATGTAGCTGATGTGCTACGCGGACTGGCAGTGATGGGAATCATCATCCTGCACTCTATCGAACATTTTAATTTCTACTCATTTCCCGATACAGCCGGACAAAGTGCGTGGCTGAACTTCTCGGACAAAGCCATTTGGAACGGGTTATTCTTCATGTTCGGCGGAAAAGCATACGCCATATTCGCTTTACTTTTCGGTTTTAGCTTTTTTATTCAAGATGACAACCAACGCCTACGGGGCAATGATTTCCGTCTACGTTTTTGTTGGCGGTTAATTCTTCTTTTCCTGATAGGTAATATCAATGCCAGTTTTTTCACAGCGGAAGTGCTAGTCCTTTATTCTTTAGTAGGTTTCATCCTGCCACTGACTTGCCGGCTGAAAGACAAATGGATATTTGCATTGGCATGTCTGCTATTGATCCAGCCATTGCCACTTTATTATGTAATACGTGCCTGCTTCGATCCGGAATTTGTTACTCCGGCCATCCCCACCCGCAGCTTCTGGAATGCAACTTTTGCAGTGCAAAGCAATGGTAATTTTCTGGAAACCATCCGTGTCAATTTATGGGAAGGACAGTTGGCAAGCCTTGCCTGGGCCTGGGATCACGGACGGGTATTCCAAACAGCCGCCCTTTTCCTGCTCGGTATGCTGATAGGGCGCAAGGGACTTTTTTGAAAGAGCACTTGAAGGTATGGAACAAGGTACTTGCAAGCTCACTCGTCGCATTTTTCCCTTTATATGGGTTGGGCAATATGCTACCGGACTTTATCACAAATAAATCCATTCTGACCCCTCTTTCACTAATCATCACCTCGCTTTCCAATTTTGCATTTATGCTGATTCTGGTATCCGGTGTCGTCTTCGCTTTTTACAAGACAAACTTACACGACGGATTAATGAAAATAACGCCATACGGAAAGATGAGCCTTACCAATTATATTACTCAAAGTATAGTAGGTTCCATGTTATACTACAACTGGGGATTTGCATTGCACAATCAGTTTGGTATCACAGCCAGCTGCCTGGCAGGAATAGTTTTCTTCATCTTGCAATTCTCTTTCTGCCGCTGGTGGATGAATCACCACTCTCACGGTCCGATGGAATATATATGGAAACGGGCAACCTGGCTGAAATAAGCCAAGAACCGAAGTCTGCCCGCATTTGTTTATAAAAGACATACAAATAGAACTTTAAAATATGCGCGAAGAAATCATAAAACTATTAGACCAATATCGGTTAAAAGAAGCATTATCCCAAATGACAGGATATGCCACCCATACTTCCGACTGGCAATTAAAGAATGAGCTAGAAGCCCTGCAAACGTCATACGACCTGATGCTGCAATATACTTCAAAAGGGATGAAAGATCCCAATAAAGTGGAAATATACCATAAAATGTTACGCACGGCATACGAACTGGCCGACCGTATCCATATAGCCGTACAGGCAACACAAAATTACGGAGCCTATTATGACACAATGCGCACTTTTGTCCAAAGCCCTCCTCACAGCTATGCCGAATTACAAATGCAATTGGAGGCGTATACAGAAGATATGGCTACAGCCCCATTGATATATACCACCGAGGCCAAAAGAAATGAAGAAATGGATGCCATGAGAAAACGTCACGAAACAGCCGTAGACGAATTATTTGAAAAAATATGGGTATCCACCCGGTGGAGTGAATCGGAATATGCTGAAGCGCAAACTTTGTTCAACTCACTATTGATCCAAGTCAACGACCTTTCCATAATGGTCAGCGCCGTCACCATGAGCCTGCTGCAAATATTCGACATCCGCAAGTTCATGTTTCTATTGAACGCCTATACCCATCAGGATACCATGCTGAATCAGCGGGCTATTGCAGGGATCGCACTAACATGCTACTATTATGAAAAGCGTATCCTTCAATACCCTGAAGCCGTGTCGCGCATAAATGAACTGAATGAAAATGCCGAGTTCATCAAAAACCTGCATCATATCCAGATTCAATTATTGCAATCTTCCCGTGAAACCCGAAAGATAGACAAGAAGATGCGTGAAGAAATCATTCCCGAAATGATGAAAAATCCCAAACTTAATTTGGAAGGACTGGATGAAGATGCCGAAGATCATAATCCGGAATGGGAAGAATGGATTGACCGTTCAGGCATTACCGATAAATTGCGCGAATTAGGTGAACTGCAAATGTCCGGGCAGATGTGTATATGAGTACCTTTTCACAGCTGAAACAATTCCCGTTTTTCCGCAAAATTTCTCACTGGTTCTATCCTTTTGACCCCCAATATCAGGATATCGCCAAATTATCTCTCGGAAATGACGAACAAAAAATCTCTCTGCTCAACATTTTGATGAATTCGGATGTATTCTGCAATTCCGACAAATACTCTTTTTGTTTTACCATGTTACAAATGCCGGAAAGCCAAAGGAATCTCATGCAGCAACAATTGAACGGACAACATGAAGCTTCTGAAGAACTGAAAGAACGTTTAAAAGAGATGTCACAATCAAAAGCTCGCGCTGAATTCGTGAGCCGGCAATACATTCATGACCTCTACCGTTTCTTCAAATTATGGTCAAGAAGACATGAAATACATGACATTTTTGAGGACACTCTGGACTTATGGAATAAAGAAGCATTGTCTCAAGCCTTGTTACACAAAGAGTATATCAACAAACTGGCAGATTACCTATTCACACACGACGACTTGGCAGAAGCCGGAATTCTCTATGATAAATCAATTGAATTATACAATCGTAAAAATGCCGAATTATGGCAGAAAGCAGGTTTCATTTATCAGAAAATCGGTTCCTATAAAAAAGCGATAGATTATTACCTGCAATCAGATCTGCTGATCCCCGATAATACATGGAATAACCGCCATTTGGCACAATGTTATAGAAAAGAGGGAAACTACCCAAAAGCTTTGGAATATTATAACAAGGTGGAACAGGCACAGCCCGACAGTCTGAATCTGGCACTACAAATAGGACAATGCCTGATGGCACTGGAACGATACGATGAAGCACTGGCTTATTTCTTCAAAGTGGAGTATCTGGATAAAAAGCCACAGAATGCCCGACGCGCCATCGGATGGTGTTCCTTCATTACCGGCAACCATCAACAAGCCAAGAAATATTACGACTTGCTGATATCCGAGCCCAAGCCCATTATGGAAGACTGGATGAATGCAGGACATGTGTATTATATCCTGAATGAAACAGAAAAATCAATAGAATATTATCGCAAAGCCCAGGAACTATGCGACAGTCATGATGAGTTTGTCCGCCTTTACCAAATAGATAAGAAAGACTTGATAAAGCAAGGCGCCAATGAAGTAGACTTGTTTATACTTCCCGATGAATTAGGGATATTCAGTAAATGTCTCTAAAAAATAAGATGGCATATGAAGATGATAGGGCATGACCATTTCATATGCCATTCTTATTGTCATTTTTCCGTGCTTTCTCACATACTTCTATCCGACAGGACATGACGTTCCGGAAGAAGTCTGATGACCTCTTCTGATTCTGTGAGTAAAATCATATCATGCTGCTTTAGCTGTTTTGTTTCTGA
>ENA-OQDD01000108-OQDD01000108.1-human-gut-metagenome-genome-assembly--contig:-NODE-108-length-32284-cov-2.690612_pt1 | contig 32284 bp, 38 predicted proteins | sample MGYA00242507_ERZ504598 | MGnify/ENA primary metagenome ERZ504598 (study PRJEB26092, sample SAMD00036318) | human gut metagenome | host: Homo sapiens | study: EMG produced TPA metagenomics assembly of...
AGCAACTCGTTTATTTTATCAAACTCATTTGCTTTTGTCAAGAACTTTTTCAAGTTTTTTTGAAGCAGTTTTTGCAACCCGCGGCAGCCACCCGGCTCCGAACTAGGTTTTTCTGTTTCAAAGAAACTCATTCGCATCAGCTCTCGCTGACAGCTTAGTTATAATAACACCGCCAAAAGCAAAAGTCAACACCTTTTTTCGAATTTTCTTATTTTTAGAAAAATATAGTTAATTCTGCATATTCAGTATTTTATCTGACTATTTCTTTTTTTACTCCATCATCAAAATCTTTTTCGGCTGATATCGTACAATCTGGTATACCATAACCATAGAAGAAGCCAGCACAACCCCCATTCCACAAAGATACAATATTATAATCTGCTGTGTCTTAATTGCAGCCTGCACACCGTTCGAAAGATCTACAGCTATTTTTATCACATTCGCCAAAGGATAAGAAAAAATTACCCCCGCTGTAATTGCCAGCAATACCGGGCAAAAAGATTCCATCAACATCTGCAGCATAATCCGCATCTTTGTTTCTCCAACAGAAAGAAGAATGCCAATCTCAAACATGCGATCCCGCAAATTCATAAGAATCAAAAAACTTAATGTGATAGTTCCAAGGATTACGGAAACTATCACCATGAGATTCGAAATCCCTGCCAGGCTCTTCAGGCTGTCGGCCACCGCTTTATAAGCTGAAACATTTACCGTATAGTCCATATCATATTCTTCTTTGATATATTCCGGCATTTTTTTCGCATCTTCAGCAAACGCTCTTCCTTCTTCCGGGTCCTTCAACTGCAATGTAATTTCTTTTACATTATCATTTTCATTCATCTCATAAACTGGTGTATCCAGGGTATAGATAGCATTTGCTGGGTTATTATATACCACATTTCCACTGTAAGCTGCCTCGTTCGTACTGTAAATACCACTGATTTTAAATGTATACCGCTCCTTTGTGTATGGTGAAAGAACAGCTATGGTATCTCCTATTCCCAGTCCATTCCGTTCCGCAATCCCATCACTGACTACCGCTTCTTCTGCATTCTGCGGTACATGTCCCGAAATCAGTGTAACTACAGAAGAAACAGAACTAAAATACTCGACAGGATCAGATGATCCCTCCACATAAATATTTTCTGTTCCATTTTCTTCCTGTCCGTCCATAATTTCAGCTGTAAAGTTATCCGCCAGAGCAGCTGTCACCGTATTACAGCTGCCAAACCGAATTCTTTCATCAGCGCAGAGTTCCAAATATTTTTGATGTGAAATCGAATTCACACCGCGCGGCTCTTCACTGTATATCTGACGCTCATTCGATACAAGCACGCTTCCTCCGATGCTCGTCCGAATCTCCCATATCCGTTCCCGACTTGCCGCGCGGATACATAAGCCAAACAGGATCAGGATGGATAAAATCAGGAAACTTAAAAACATCAGAATTGTATTTTTTTTATGATAAGAAATACTGCGAAATGCTCTTTTGATCCAGTTCATAAAAACTTTCCCTCCCCCTCATGTTTAATCCTGCAATTTTTTCTTTTCCAGCCGTACCACCACATCTGCCTCCGCGGCAAATGCTTCCGAATGTGTAACTGCTATTACACATTTCTTATCTTCATGAGCCAGCTCTTTGAAAATTTTCACAATGCCAGCCGCCGTATCAACGTCCAGATTTCCCGTCGGCTCATCCGCAAGAATCACCTCTGCATTTGTCGAAATCGCACGCGCAATCGCTACGCGCTGCTGTTCGCCTCCTGAAAGTTTATTGATATTGCGGTTCATCTGATCTTCTGTAATTCCCATTCGTGTCAGAAGTTCCCGCGCCCGTTCTTTTTTGTTTTTAATCGGATTTGACGTAATTTCCATTGCCGCCAGCACATTCTCCAGCGGGGTCAGATAAGGCAGCAGATTATACGCCTGAAACACAATTCCAATCTTGCTGTTTCGATATCTTGTATAGCCAATTTCCCGGATATCTTTTCCTTCAAAGCACACGCAGCCGCTCTTAGGTTCTTCCAGCGCACCCGCCAAAGTCAGCGTCGTTGTTTTCCCCGATCCAGAAGGACCAACAATCGTGTAAAGAGTACCCTTCTCAAATGAATAGCTGGCTTTATCCAAAATATCAATTCTCTTTCCGCCGCTCTCGTAAAAATAGCTTACCTCTTTTAATTCCAGTTCTGCCATATTGTTCCTTTCTACTATAATCTAGTCGCCTCTACATTTTTCCAGTTCTCACTTCCGTAAGAAACCCATCTTTTACCAAATATACTTTATCAAATTTTTCCAGTTTATCATAATGATGTGTAATAAAAATCACAGATTTTTCCGGCATTTCTTCTGTTATAATTTTATAAAGATATTCATTGGCTTCTACATCAAATCCACTGGACGCTTCATCAAAAAGCATAACCGGCGCATCTTTCAATAGTGCCCGTGCAACCACAAGCTTTTGTCTTTCTCCTCCTGAAAGAAATGCTCCATCATCTCCTATTTGTGTTTTTTCTTTTTCTGGAAAACGTTGCAAGTATTTTTTCACGCCACTTTTCCTTAGTACCTCATTCAGTTTTTGTCTGTCTGCTTTCCCCTCCAAATCTATATTCTGCACAATGTCCCCCAAAAACAACGCTGATTTCTGACTCACAACAGAAAAAAGGCTTCGGTATTCTGATAATTTTAGCACTTTTATATTTTCACCATTACATAAAATTTCTCCTTCTTCCGGTTCATAAAATCGTAATAGTAATTCCAAAATTGTTGATTTTCCACTTCCATTTTTTCCAATAATAGCCACTTTTTCTCCCGGCTCAAGTTTAAAAGATACTTCTTTAACACTTCCCTATCCTTTGTATACTGAAATCTCACATTTTTAAATTCTAATATTGGCGAAATCTCTTTTTCCACTCTTTTACTTCCACTTCGTTCCTCTTCCATATTCAAAAATGTATAAAGTCGTTCAGCGGACGGTTTGACACTTGCAAAATGCATACGCAGATCAATTAAACTATTTACCGGTCTTGTAACATAAACAGTTCAGGACTCAACAGCATAAGTCCAGCAAGTCCACTAATTACACGAAAAACATACGAAAAGCTCATCACTACATATCTATCTGTCATAGACGCAACCTGAGATACATCGCATTGTAACATTTGCACTATTTCCATACTATTTTTCATTTGAAAATAATGTTTTTTTAAATGCAATAATTTTCGAAATACATTGCAATACAAGTTCTTATAGAATGAATTATGTATTTCTGCAAAAGTTTTTGCCTGCACAACTTCAATCATTAAATATACCAGCACACAAACAAATAAACCGGCTACTCCATTAACAATTTGGGGCATATTTTTTTCGAGTATTCCGATGTCTGTGATCTGTTTTATCAATAATGGTTGCAGAAATACAGTTACTGTAGAAACAATAGTGCTTATACTCAAAATACCTATTTCTTTTTTATATTTGAGTAACTCTTTTAAAAAATATAAACATTTATTATTCTCTATTATTTTCTTCATTGTTCACAAATATAATATTTTTAATCCTTTAAGCAAACACTGATTCCTATTAGTCCAACCATACACACCCCAAGAAATATGTCCATCCAGACTATTTTCCCACTTTGCTTTTCTCCACTCGAAGGAGCCTTAAAAAATACTTTTTCAAAGCCTGTATCATTTTTATCAAAATATTTTTGTCCTATAACCTCTTCTTTCGTTTCATTCCCCTTCTTCTCAAGCCAATACTGGATCGAAATTTCCTGCATTTCTTCACCACCATATTCGGCTCTTTGATTATCTTTTGCAAGTTCTTCCGCTATTTTTCCGCCAAAAATCTTCATCGCACTATCTTGACTTTCTTCATAGGGTTTTCCAGCTCCCAAAAATAAAAATTGTCCTACTTTCTCCACGCTATCTGGAATCCGTATTTTTGACAAAGAAGAGCAATACATAAAGGCATTATCACCAATGCTCTCTAAACCATCATAAAAATAAATCTGTGTGATTCTAGTTCCCTGAAATGCGCTTTTTCCTACCTTTTTTAGTGTTTTTGGCATTACAATGCTGATAAACCCAGCAGTTGTATCACTGTACTGACCATCTTCCGCAAAGGCAGATTCCCCGATTTCAACAATGCCTTCGGATATCTGCACTGCCCGAAGATCCGTTTTTCTCAAAAAGCAGGAATCTCCGATTCTCGTCACTTCTTTCCCACCTACTTCTTTCGGTGTGACAATCACGCTTTCCGTCCCGATATAGTTTCGTAAAGTTACAGTTTCATCTTCTTCCACGCTATACTGGTAATCTCCCTCTTGGTAGCCAGTCTGCCTGTAGCGAAACCTGTGTCGTTCCAGATTCCACTGCAAAACGTCTTCCCGCCATACCAGCACCAGAACCATCGCTACGATCATTATCATTCTTTTTTTCTTCATGAACACCTACTTTCTGTCCAGCAATATAGATGCCGGGCTTTCTCTAGTTATTTTGCCGACTTGCAGAATTAATATCAAAAGGAAAAGATCTAAAATACCAAGAATCATCCCCGTCATGATTTTCCAGTTCCACTCAATGGACAAATCCGTATCAACAGTTACTCCCGTTGATTCATACGCAGCTATTTCGCTTGTCGGGAGCGCGTTTTTAATATTTCCCGACAGATCTTCATTTTCCTGCTCCACTTTCTCAGCCTGATTCGAAATCATCCGATCTGCGAAATACTCTGCTGTTGGTGTCGCACACAGCGCCGCAAAAACCAGGGCAATCAAAACCGGAACCAAATTCTCCAAAACGAACTGTCCTAAAATCCTTTTTCTGTGTTCCCCCATCGAAAGTAAAATTCCAATCTCACGTTTCGCCCTTTGACTGACAGGCTGGTCAGAATGCCGAACAGTAAAATTCCGGCAGTCACAAATCCTACGATCATATATCCTATCAGACGATTCAATTTTTCAACAGGTTTCGCAACCATCTCATACCATTCCTTGTTTCGAATCAACTGATAGGACCATTCTCCAGATTCCAAATCCTGCTGTGATATTACCATTGGCTTTACGCTGGAACGTATTCCATTTTCATCGGTCTGTACAACATCATCCACACTTCCTATTTTTATTTTGTTTTTTGTTTCTTCTATGAATGGTTCAACTGATTTTGTATCTTTCAAATAGACCGTAACTGTATTAAATCCCACATTTTGAATTTTTAATGCTTTCATAGAATACTCGCAGAAAATATCCAGTGGAATAAAAATTAAATTATTGTGCCAGTCATTCACAACGGAATCGGACTGATAAACCTCTGGAGTTCTGTAAATGCCTCGAATTTTGAAACTAATTTCTTCCGGGGCACTTACTTTATAGTATTCGATCGTTCCCTGCTCCATTTTATATTTAACAGTATCGCCCACATGGAGATGATTTTTTTCGGCGTATTTTTCTCCTACCACAGCTTCATATTTGCCCCGTTCTCCGTAGCTCAGTCCGCTTCCTTCCACAATCCTGTAACCCTTTGCCAGAAAATAGGTATCGTATGCGCAGTCCAGTGTTCCAACAGCCGTCATCGTATACATGCCTGAATCTTTCAGATAACCTTTTAGGCGCTGTTGTGTCTCCTCGCTGATATATGTTTCCGTATCCACCGGATCAAGCCAATATGTTCCCGCTTCCATGGTGTACCCCTGAACATAATTGCTGTCAATGAACTTTTCTACGATTGCGGACGGGATCGCATATACAGTACATGATTTTCCAGCTTCTCCCTCGCCGGCCCGCGCAGAGTAATAGAGTTGGCCAATGTTTCCTGTGCTCTTTTCACTTTATTTCCACTTGCAATTCCAATCATCAGCATAGAAAATATCGCCAGGAAAAGTACTAAAAACAGTATGATATACATCAATGTTTTCGCAGGAGTACTTCTTAATTTTCTGCTTGCTCTTTTCAACATATTCTTTCTTCCCCCTATATATTTCAAAATGCGACAAGCTTATGTTTAATTTTCAAGTGTCCAAATAATCCTATCGCTCAATTTTTCTATTTGAGAATCACTTTTAATATCAACAACTGATATTTTTTTCAAATGCTCAAAATCCCTTTCCTTGTCAATTAATTTTAAAAAACACATCTTTTTTTGTTCAAAACTCGCGACCACGCTTTATTATTCACAATCCCATTCCATTCCAATTCTTTTTCATAGATACATTTGTTTATATGATTATGATAAATTTTTTGCATCTTGGTATGAACCTTTTTTATTTTTCCTTAAATAACATATCAAAAGCACAGTAATAATCGGAGCTGCAAAACTATTTGATTTGTATTCTTTCCCAACAATCTTCTTTAAAACGTCATCAAAATTTAACTGTATCGAATTCATTTCCGAAAAAGGAAATGATTTAGACACCGAAATTTCTTTTTCCTGCAATTTAGCAATATAATTTCTTACCCCGAAAACCCCATCAAAGCATGCCGGCCATGTAGGAAAGTTTGTATTTGATAGCGCTGCACATAATATCATTTTATTAGAAACCATTTGTTTTATAATATTTTCTATCTTTTTTGCATCTATATAATTTGTTGTTCCAACACTCATATGCACAAGTTTTATCTTTTCTTTTAAGCACCATTCTAACGCCGCTTTGAATGAATCAATGCTACCTCTTTCCCCTGTTTCCATAATTTTTATAGAGATAAATTCTACCTCTGGGCAAAAATATTTGATGATACTATAACACTTATCGCCATGTGTTAGTTTATATCTCTTTCTAAACAGATTATCTTTTTTTTCAGAATTGCACAAAACAACTTTTTTATTCTCATCAACATAGTATTCATTCTCACTCAGAAACAGCCCCCTGCTGTCCCGTCATCTATAATTACATATTTTCCATCGTTTTTTTATTTTTCATATGCAAATAGTCTTGTTCAGCTTTTCTTTTTCGTCTACATACTTACATTATATCTATATTTCTTCTTTTTTCAATATGCTTTTTGTACATATTTTCAGTTTTATTCATTATAAATTCACATAAATATTTTTTTCACAAAAACATGTAATTTTTTTTATATAAATACGTATATTTATAGATATTTCTTTTCATATCAGTTCAACCCCCATATTTTCCACAACTCTCAACTTTTTCCACTAATATCCTATTTGTTCTTTCATTTCCATTCTTATCCCCTTCTATCTAGCAGATTCTTCCGCTCTCAACTTCAGAGAAAAAGCGGTCGGTCTCCGCCCCACCCCAAATCACAGCCCCGCGCCCCGGCACGTTACTCTCCTTCATACGGCATCCACCGCCCACACGCCGACCGCTTTTTCTCGTCCAACTCCCCACGTAAAAAAACGGCCCCACCAGGAACCGTTTTTCTCTCATCTTTTACAATACATTCTTCAATAACAGCAATACCGGATTGTTTTCCCTCAGCCATGCGAGTGCCGGATCGCCCTGGATCTGCTTCATGCATACATTCCCCCAGTGTGTCGCCTGAAAGCAGTACACCACCGCAAAGAAAATCCAGATCCACAGTACCGCGCGCACCACGCCGAGTCCTGCTCCTCCCATGCGGTTCAAAAAGCTGATCCCCGGAATTTCCGCGATCAGTTCCACAATTTTCACCGCAATCGTCACCAAGGCAACGGCCAGCACCAGGGTCAGAAAGAAAGCGATTCCTTTCATAATCTTTTCGGATACTGCCTTCGCCGCATAGGATGCCAGACTGTGCAGCTGTTCCTCCTGGTACTCCTGCACCGCGCCGCTTCCGAGAATCTGGTTCACCAGCTCCTCCGGCACGCCCATGCTCTCCAGCCATTTCTTCTGCACATCCTGGTTTTCCCCCGACAGAAATTCATTGTTTTCAAATGTCTCTAAACATTTCTTCTCCACATACTGCGGCAGCGTTGTCCGCTCATTCAGCACATCCGTTACATACGGATTCATCCAGATCGCCAGTCCTGTCACCAGAATCAGGGACACCATGGACAGCACTGTCCGGACCAGCCCCTTTCGATATCCAGCCAGTGCGGAAAGAATACACACCGCAAGTAATACGTATCTCAGCCAATTCATGTTTTTCTTCTCCTATTTCAGCCGGATCATCGAAACGCCGTCCTCCTCCGCGAGCAGATACCGGTTCTGCCCCATGCCGAGGATCTCGTGAATCTGTGTTTCGCTGACCACGCCGCTGTACTTCTTTCTTCCATTTAAGGTATATACACACAGTTCCTGCCGGTTCGTCAGCAGAATCTGTTTTTCTTCTATCTGAAGGTTCTGGTAATAGAAATCCAGATTTTCATCCGCAAGCTGTTTTCCTTTCAGATTGTAGATTTTCATCCGGTACGGATGATCGTCACTCTCCCCGCGCAGAATCAGAACCACGCGGTCGTCTGCATACGCGCAGCTTAAAATTTCTCCATCTTCTGATACGCTCACTGTCTCTTTCGGCTTGTTCGTTCCTTCATAGATGCGGAAGCCGTTGTCAAAGAAGGCAACCCATGAGGATGTTCCCGCGGTTTCGATCTGCGGGCACAGCATATCGGTATAGCTCGATGAACTTGCAAGGTTGTCCACCAGATCCTCGCCCCTGCTCCCGAAATTGTAGAAAGCGACCTGTGATTTCATCTTGCCGCCGTCTTCGTAAGCGTAGGAAACCGCCATCCAGAGTCCGTCCGAAGAAAGCGAGAGATCCATCGGATAGCCCGGACTGTCCATATTCGGGTGGGAGGAGGCGATCTCCGTTCCATCGGTATTATAGTATTTGATCCAGCTCTCCCCGTTGTTTTCCAGAATCGCCGCAACGACGCCCTGGCCTGCAACGGATGCTTTCACGATCGGATACGACGCGGTAATTTCGCCGGCCTTTCCATCGGCATCGTATACAACAATTTTCGTTCCGTTTTTATCATAAATGGCAATTGCATCGCCGCAGGATATCATCTGCGGATTTTCCATGGTATAATGATCGCTCCAGAGGGTCTGATTTTTCCGGTCGCGCAGTTCGATGCCGTCGATGCCGTAGCGCACGATCTTATTTCCGGATTTCTGAAACATATACGTATCGGTGTCTTCGGTCTCTGTTGCCTGCAGCGTGTCGTATCCCTGAAAAGTACGCAGCTGAATCCATACCCCTGTACCGATTCCGGCTGCGAGAATGGCTCCCGCAAGGATTCCGACGGTGATCCGGCGTCTGCGTTTTCTTTTTCTGTTTTCTGCTTTATACTCCTCAAGATCCCGGACTTTTGCTCCGTTCTCCTGTTCTTCTCTGTTTTTTCCGTCCATTTTCATTCCCCTTATGTTCTTTTCGGACTTATTTTCTGCCGCCCTTTCGGCCGCAGTTTGATTCCGCTCTAGTGTACCATATTTTTCTCTATTTTGGGAGGTATATTTTCTGCCCCGCATATATGAGATCTTCCACCGCGATCTGGTTCAGTTCGCAGATATCTTTCACTCTGCTCATCGTTCCGTAATATCTCTCACTGATTTTCGAGAGGCTGTCCCCCTTCTGTACGGTGTACTCCTGCCAGACCTGTGCGGCGGTTTCTGCCGTCTCACTGCCGGAAGCAGTTCCCGGGGCGGACGATGGCTCTGCTCCCGGTGCTGGATCTGTCTGCGCCGTACCGGTATTGTTCTCCGCTGCACCAGTCTGCTCCCCGCCGGATGTGCTTTGCTCTCCGCTGCCTGCCGGATCCGTTCCGGATAAATTCTGCTCCTCACTTACCGCCGCGCTCCCGCTCTCATTTTCCGTTTCCAGTTCCGTTCCTGTGCTTTCCGGCGTCGAAGTATTTTCCCCCGTGTTTCCCTCTTCCGCCGCTGATGCTTCCGCTGCACTCTCCGCCGTCTGTGTCTTCTCTCCCTGTACGTTTCCCGCCACTGCTACCGTCTGCTCCTTTGTTTTCCCCGGAAACGGCAGCGCATCTCCGTATTTCTGCGTCACCGTCACAAGAAGCGCCGCAGCCGCGCATGCTGTCATCGCATAGAGGATCGGCTTTCTGTGATCGTGTTCCGGCTCCTCCCCGCTCTTCTCCTCAATCATCTTCCGAAAATCGCTGACAGCGCGGTCGGGCACGCTCTCTCCGTTTTCGATCGACCGGTTCTGATTCTGATCGATCAGATACGACTGCATCGGCTCATTCTTTTCATAATAAATGTAAAAGCCTCCCGTGCTCCGCAGGGTGCCGCCCTCGTACGTATAGAAGGTTTCCTCTTTTTCCTGTCCGTTGACGCGGAACAGCGTCTTGTCATTTCCGCCGAAGTGGTTTAGATGCGCTCGGATGATCTGTTCATTCAGATCCTCCCCGTATCCCGGAAGAGAAAGTGCCCAGCCGAGGATCTGCTGGTTTTTGAAATATTTTTCCATCACATCGTGGACCTCCGTCCATACTGCATCATCGAAGACCAGGTGATCCGGCGCCGGCTCCATCGTATGAATCGCGGCCGCGCTGCGGATAAAAAGTAGGAAATTCCGTCCGCCCACTTAAATTCGCCGAACAGCATGGCGGCACGTCCCTCTGGTGCGGAAAAATATTTTTCAGAAAGGTTCCGACATAATCTTCCAGATAAATCCGCTCCCTGCCATTCGTATCACCGACCTGGCGGATATTTTTCGGCAGATGAAAGTATCCCTCGTTGCCATTCGCCTGCTCTTTGTTTTCTTTATAGACAATCTCAATCATGCTTTTCACCCCTTTTTGCCTACTTTATCACGGATGTTCCGCGAAAAAGATCGTTTTGGGGCAGGGCTGTCACGGTTTTTTCCGACTGTTTTCCCGTTTTTCTGCACCGGAGGGCATGTCATGTTTTTTTCATTGCAGGAATAGTTTATACCATATACGGTTAAACTGTGGATGATTCTTCTGAAAGGCAGGTACCGGTCATGTTTCGAAAAAAAGACGCCGAAGTTTACTACATCAATGAGCGAAGCCGCAGCGCCAGCGAAGAGCTGGCGTCGCTGTTTTCTTACTGCATTCAAAAGGACGGACGCATGTTCCGTGAACTGGTATTTCTCTGCATCGGAAGCGACCGGATCACTGGGGATTCCTTAGGACCGCTGATCGGGTACCAGCTTTCGCCGTACTGCAGCCGCGTTTTTCATGTCTATGGAACGCTGGATGACCCGGTGCACGCCCTGAATCTACCGGACCGGATTTCGTACATCCATTCCCGCCACCCGGAGGCACTGCTCGTTGCGATCGATGCTTCGCTTGGTTCGCGGCGTCATCAGGGATACATCACGATCGGAAACGGGGCGATCCGGCCGGGCGCGGGGGCAGGGAAGACGCTGCCCGAGGTCGGGGATATTTTTATCACAGGCATTGTGAATGTATCGGGCAGTTTTGAACAGCTTCTTCTGCAGACAACCCGGCTTGCCACAATTTTCCATATGGCGGAATCCATCTCGCAGGGAATACTGCTCGCCTGCCGGGAACTTGAGGCGGCCGGGACAAGAGAACTTCTGCTTTAAGAAAAACTGCAGACAACAAAACAGGCAGAGACTGCACCGTTTTCCGGTGTGGCCTCTGCCTGTTTTCTTTTGTCATTTATTTCGAAAAATCTTATTTACAGAACTCTTTTACCTGCTCGTAAACGCCCTCGCCGTCGAGTTTGTATTTTGCAAGAAGAGCGGCTGCCGGGCCGGACTCTCCGAAGACGTCCTGTACACCGATTTTCTTCACCGGAACCGGGCATTTCTCTGCCAGTGCATCGCAGACTGCGCTTCCAAGTCCTCCGATCACGGAGTGCTCTTCTACGGTTACGACTTTGCCGGTCTCTTTTGCTGCTGCAACGATCAGCTCCTCATCCAGCGGTTTGATGGTGTGGATGTTGATGATCTTGCATCAATGCCGTCTGCTGCAAGTTTCTCTGCTGCTTCCAGAGCGGAGCTTACGCAAAGGCCTGTTGCAACGATGGTGACATCCTTGCCTTCACGGAGAACAACGCCTTTTCCGAGCTCAAATTTGTAATCCGGTCTGTCGTTGATCACCGGCACTGCCAGACGTCCGAAACGAAGGTAAACCGGTCCGTTGTATTCATAAGCTGCTTTCACGCAGGCTTTTGCCTCTACATCATCTGCCGGGTTCAGGATGACCATGCCCGGGATGGTTCTACATCAGGGCGATATCCTCGTTGCACTGATGTGTTGCGCCGTCTTCTCCTACGGAAATTCCGGCATGGGTAGCACCGATTTTTACGTTCAGATGCGGGTATCCGATGGAGTTGCGCACCTGCTCAAACGCACGGCCTGCGGCAAACATCGCGAAGGTGCTTGCGAACGGAACGATGCCTGTGGTGGAAAGACCGGCAGCGATTCCCATCATATTACATTCTGCGATACCACAGTCGATGTGACGGTCCGGATATGCTTTTTTGAACACACCGGTCTTGGTTGCTGCTGCAAGGTCAGCGTCGAGTACGATCAGATTGTCATGCTCTGCGCCAAGTTCAACCAGTGCATTACCGTAACTTTCTCTTGTTGCGATTTTCTTTACTTCTGACATAACGCTTCACCTGCCTTTTCCAGTTCTGCCATAGCAATTGCGTATTCTTCATCGTTCGGAGCTTTTCCGTGCCAGCCTACCTGGTTCTCCATGAAGGAAACGCCTTTTCCTTTTACGGTCTTTGTGATGATGGCGGTCGGCATGCCTGTTACGGTGCGTGCCTCATCAAATGCAGCTTTCAGCTGATCGAAATCGTTGCCGTCCGCTACGTTGATTACGTGGAAGTTGAATGCCTCGAATTTTTTGTCGATCGGGTACGGGCTGTTGACATCTGCTACGTTTCCGTCGATCTGAAGTCCGTTGTTGTCTACGATCACAACGAGGTTGTCCAGATGTTTTGCTCCGGCAAACATGGCTGCCTCCCAGACCTGACCTTCCTGGATTTCACCATCGCCAAGAAGTGTATAAACACGAAATGCTTTGTTCTGCAGTTTTGCACCGAGTGCCATTCCGACTGCTGCGGAGATTCCCTGTCCGAGGGAACCGCTTGACATATCAACGCCCGGGATATGTTTCATATCCGGATGTCCCTGCAGGTAAGAGCCAAGGTGACGAAGGGTCAGCAGGTCTTCTTTCGGGAAGTAACCTTTTTCAGCCAGTGCTGCGTAGAGTCCCGGCGCTGTGTGGCCTTTCGAAAGTACAAAACGATCGCGGTCCGGATCTTTTGGATTTTTCGGGTCCACGTTCATTTCTTCAAAATACAGATACGTGAAAATATCGGCTGCAGACAGAGATCCGCCCGGATGGCCGGCCTTTGCTGCATGAACGCCGCTGACGATCCCTTTGCGGATCTCATTGGCCGTCTTCTGAAGTTCTAACTTGTTCATGTCTTTTCTCCTTGTTTAGTTGGATCGGAATCAAAAGCTGGAAATATCGCTATTGTTCACTTCGTTCACAATACCATATTTCCAGCTTTTATGCAATCATGTTTAGGTCTTATTCGCCGAATACAGCTTTGTAGTCAGCCTGGAATTTTGCAATTCCGGCGTCGGTCAGAGGATGTTTGGTCATCTGTACGATTACGTTGTATGGAACAGTTGCAATGTCTGCACCAGCCAGTGCGCAGTCGGTTACGTGGATCGGGTTGCGGACGCTTGCTGCGATGATCTCGGTGTCGATGCCGGCTACGTCGAAGATCTCAACGATTTCACGGATCAGATCAACGCCGCGGGTGCTGATGTCATCGAGTCTTCCAAGGAATGGGGAAACATAAGTTGCACCTGCTCTTGCAGCCAGAAGTGCCTGGTTTGCGGAGAAGATCAGGGTTACGTTTGTCTTGATGCCCTCTGCGCTCAGAACTTTAACAGCTTTGAGTCCTTCTACGGTCATCGGGATTTTAACAACCATGTTGGATGGATGGCTGCGATCTCACGGCCTTCTTTGATCATGCCTTCTGCATCTGTTGTGGTAGCTTTTACCTCGCCGCTGATCGGTCCGTCTACGATCTCGGTGATCTCTTTGATGACCTCTTTGAAGTCACGTCCTTCTTTTGCGATCAGGGACGGGTTGGTGGTAACGCCGCAGATAACGCCCATGTCGTTTGCCTTTTTAATGTCCTCTACTTTTGCTGTGTCGATGAAAAATCTCATGTTGTTTTTCCTCCCATATTCATACTTTCGTAAGGTTTCGGGGCCTGTTGTTTTCCGCAGAACGGCTCCGTTTTTCTGTTATCTCCAGTATAGATATGTTTGGTTTTTCCGTCAAGTCGGCCTCATTTTTATTAATTAATTTTATCATTTATAAATACCATTTTATAAATTACTCTGGCGGATTTTTTCTCATTTTTTCCGGTTTTTCCTTTTCTTTGTGTTTTCCCGGTTTGCGCCGGAGCTGTTTTATTCAAAATTATTATATAATTTCAGCCGTCCTATTTATTTTTTTAATTTTTTCGGTTCTTGCATACGAAGTGCTGCGCCGCACAATCAGTTTCGGCTCATACTCGACATGATACGTGCTTAAGGGTTCATTGCCGTCCTGGCTTTCCCGAAGAGACTGGATTTTCCGCAGGATGATATCGCACGCATCGCGGCCCTTCAATGGCACATAGTGGTCGATCGTCGTCAGGGAAATCGAGCGGAAGCTGGAATAGACGGTGTTGTCACATCCCACTACGGAAATATCCGCCGGAATGCGCAGTTTGCTCTCGAGCACGGCGTCCATGATCCCGAACGCGATCATATCATTCATGCCGACGATTGCCGTAAGGTTCTTGTCCTCCCGCAGCAGTTCCTTCGTCAGATAATAGCCCATCTTGTACTCAGAATCCATGCTCGGGATCACCTCGTCGAGGTCCTCATCCGCCGATTTGACGATCACGCCGTCGCCGTATCCTGCCTCCTCAAACTCGCGCACAAAGCCCTCCACGCGTTTCAGGCGCTGGCCCTGTTTGGAAGTCAGCGGAGGTGAAACAAACGCCACCTGCCGGTGTCCCAGTTCCAGCAGGTGGCGTGCCATCAGCCTGCCGGGTTTTGCATTGTTCAGCTCGACCGCATCAATTTCCAGCAGTTCTTCCCGGTTGTTGATGATGACAAGCGGAATCTCCGCGGCCAGCTCCTCCACTTTTTCCTTGCAGCTTCTGCTCGGATTGCAGGTGTAGATAATGCCGCGCGGGCGCACACTCTTCATCATCCGAAGATAATTCTCTTCGATTTTCAGGTCCCTCTGCGTATTGCAGACAAAGACCCCGTAATTCTTCTCTTTTGCAACTTCTTCGATGCCGTGCAGCAGCATCACATAGTAAGGATTCGTCAGCGTCGGACAGAAGACGACGATCAGCTTGTTGCCGTTCGACTCTCTTCTCATCTTCCGCCGCGGAATCTGGTAGCCCAGCTCTTTTGCCGCCGCCTCCACTTTTTCTACTGTTTCCCGCGAGAACGAAACGTTTTCCCGCCGGTTCAGGATCATGGAGACCGTCGCCTGGGATACGCCTGAGGCTGCTGCGACATCACTGGATGTCACTTTTTTTCTGCCCATAATTACAGCTCCGTTCTGCCTCTAACGCACGCAGAAGGTGACTTCGTCAATATTTTCCAGATCGCCGCCCACCGGAACGCCGCTTGCAATCCGCGTCACCTTGATACCGGTCGGTTGATCAGCTTGCTGATGTACATGGCCGTTGTCTCGCCTCCAGGTGGAGTTCGTGGCAACGATAACCTCCGAGACATCGCCCTGGAGGCGCTGCATCAGCTCTTTTAACCGGATGTCGTCCGGCCCAATCCCCAGCATCGGGGAGATGGCCCCGTGCAGGACGTGGTAAACGCCGTCGTATTTTCCGGTTTTTTCATATGCCGCAAGATCCTGCGTCGTCTCCACCACCATGATCACGCTGTGGTCGCGCTTGACATTTGCGCAGATCGGGCACAGCTCTTTGTCGGTCAGGGTCTGGCAGCACTTGCAGTACTGGACGTGGGATTTTGCTTCTGTGATCGAATCGGCCAGCCGTTTTGCCTGGTCGGCCGGCATATTCATAATATGAAAGGCCAGTCGCTGTGCGGTTTTCACACCGATGCCAGGCAGATGGGACAGCTGCTCGATCAGCTGATTGATGTATCCGCTGTAGTAATCCATCAGAACGGGAATCCTCCGCCCATACTGCCGAGTCCGCCGGCAAGTTTGCCCATAGCTTTGGCTGCCTCGTCCTCAACTTTGCGCAGTGCTTCGTTGGTTGCTGCCATGATCAGATCCTCGAGCATTTCTACGTCGTCCGGATCTACGGCATCTTCGCTGATTTTAACTTTGGTTACTTCTTTTTTACCGGAAATGGTTACTTCTACGCTCCGCCGCCTGCTGTCGCAGTGAACTCTTTCTCCTCGAGTGCTTTCTGGTTCTCTTCCATCTGCTTCTGCATTTTCTGAGCCTGCTTCATCAGATTGTTCATGTTGCCCGGCATTCCTCCCGGGAATCCTCCTCTTTTTGCCATGGGTAATATCCTCCTGAAAAATTTGTTTTTAATCTATTCTTCCCCGTCGTCGAAGTCGCTCTCGTCGTCCTCCTCGACCGGGATGCCATGAATCGCCTGCGTCAGTGCATCATCCACAGAAATCGTGGAAAGCGCGGCGTTTGCATGCTGATCTGCCAGAATGAGCTGAACCTCTACGGTTTTTCCAGTCATCTGTTCAATAATGGTACGGATCTCGTCGGCTGCCTCCGGCCGCTCAACGTAAATCGATGCGAGCTGGTCTGCAAATTCGACAAACAGTTTGGCATCGCCTGTCTCGCTGTTGTATTTCGGAACAGCGCTCTGCAAAAAACTGGCGGAACATGCCACTCGTCTGGCCGACAATTGCCTTCCAGGACGCGCTGATGCGCTGTAAATCCGCCGGTGCGGCTTTCACTGGTGCCGGTGCACTCTGCGGTGTTTCTGCCGCCGCATAGCCGTCTCCGGCCGCTCCGGAGCCTCCTGCACTGCCGTTTCCTGCTCCCGGTGCATTTGTCACCATCATCGGGATTCCGCGCTCCATTTTTTCTTCGAGAATCCTAAGACGCTCCAGCACGGATTCGAGGTTCTGCTCCATCTGCGGTTTGCAGAGTTTGACGAGCGCCACCTCGACGAGCACGCGCTTCTGCGCCGCATAGCGGAGCTGGCCGGAGAGCTCGGATAAAACGCGGATATAGTGGATCAGCGTCTCATCGTCTACCATCGTGCTCTCTTCTTTTAAGAGCTTCAGGTTTTCTGTAGAGACGTCGAGCAGTTCTTCGGTTTCATCTGCGCTTTTTACCAACAGCAGATTCCGCAGATACCACGTAAAGTCGGTAACGAACTGTCCCAGCTCTTTTCCGCGGTTTAAAAGGGTTTCCAGCGTGCGGATGCTTCCCGTTACATCCCCGGCGAGGATCGTGCGGAGCATCTGGCTGAAGATTTCGGTATCAACAGTTCCGAGAACTTCAAGGACTTTATCGTACGTCAGCTTCTGCCGAGGTAGAAGGCGATGCACTGGTCCAGGAGGCTTAACGCGTCTCGCATGGAGCCGTCGCCCGCCTTTGCGACGTAGCGGATGGCTTTTTCTTCGACGTCCACGCCCTCTTTTTCCATCAGTTCACTAAGACGCGCCGCGATGGTATCGATCGTGATGCGGCGGAAATCGTACCGCTGGCATCTGGAAAGGATCGTCACCGGGATTTTGTTTGCCTCTGTGGTCGCCAGAATGAAGATGACATAGGACGGCGGCTCCTCCAGGGTTTTTAAGAGTGCATTGAACGCTCCGGTAGAAAGCATATGCACCTCGTCGATGATATAGACTTTATACCGTCCCTGTGTCGGCCGGTAGGCTACCTCCTCACGGATTTCACGGATGTTGTCGACACCGTTGTTCGATGCCGCGTCGATCTCGATGACGTTCGTGGAAACGCCCGCCAGAATCGCCTTACACGTCGGACATTCGTTGCACGGGCTTCCGTCCACGGGATGTTCGCAGTTGACCGAGCGGGCGAGAATCTTGGCGATCGTCGTTTTCCTGTTCCGCGGGTTCCGCAGAACAGGTACGCATGACCGATGCGGTCCGCGCGGATCTGATTTTTTAATGTTGTTACAATGTGATCCTGTCCTTTTACATCCTCAAAGGTGGAAGGACGGAATTTTCGGTACAGAGCAGTATAGCTCATAAAATTTTTCTCCTTTTATTGCATCGGCATGGAAGCCTGCCGCCGGCAGTTTCTTTTGGACAGCAGTGCAACAGAAGAACGGAGACCTTGTTCTTCTTGCTTTAAGGCCTCCGTTCTTTTTCCCTGCCTTTTTCGGGAACGCATCAATCGCCGAAGCTGATTCCCATCCGTTTTGCCTGCAGGACTTCCTGTGCATTCGGATCTACGGTCTTTAATTTTCCGGCGCACTCGCCCAGCGGAATTTTCTTTACTTTTCCGTTGACCATTCCGACCATGTAGCCGTACTGTTTGTCCAGAATAAGCTGTGCTGCCTCGGATCCGAGTCTTGTGGAAAGGACACGGTCATACGGACACGGGCTGCCGCCTCGCTGCATGTGGCCCGGTACGGTGACGCGGATTTCCATGCCTGTCTTTGCCTCGATTTCTTCTGCGATCTTGTAGGATACGGACGGGTATTTCTTTGCGATTTCTTCCTGACGTTTTTTCAGCTCTTTCTTCGGAAGTGCTGCGTCTTCTTTTGCAATTGCACCCTCGGCAACGGCAAGAATGGTGAATCCGCTTCCGCGCTCTTTTCGTCTGTTGATGGCCTCGCATACTTTTTCAATATCGTATGGAATTTCCGGAATCAGGATAACGTCTGCGCCGCTTGCGATTCCGGCGTACAGCGTCAGCCAGCTACTTTATGACCCATAACCTCTACGATAAAAACTCTCTGGTGAGAGGAGGCTGTTGTATGGATGCAGTCGATCGCATCGGATGCAATATTGACGGCACTGTAGAAACCGAGGCATATCCGTTCCGTAGATATCATTATCGATGGTTTTCGGAAGATGGATAATATTCAGTCCTTCCTCTCTCAAGAGGTTTGCTGTTTTCTGGGTTCCGTTTCCGCCAAGAATGACAAGGCAGTCCAGAAGGAGCTTGTGGTAGGTATGCTTCATTGCTTCCACTTTGTCCAGACCGTTTGCATCCGGGGTACGCATCAGCTTAAACGGCTGACGTGAGGTTCCGAGAATAGTTCCTCCCTGTGTTAATATACCGGAAAAATCTTTTGCACTGAGCATGCGGTAATCGCTGTAGATGAGGCCTTTATAGCCGTTCATGAATCCGTATACTTCGAGATCTTTTACATTGTTTGCAAGGCCTTTTACGACTCCGCGCATGGTCGCATTTAATGCCTGGCAGTCTCCGCCGCTTGTTAACAGACCAATTCTTAACATATGACTTTTCCCATCCTGTTCTTTATTAGATTTTCACGACTGCTTCTTGTTTCTTGGCAGTATTATGGAATGTTTACATTATACCCTATTTTTTTCGTTCTCACAATAGTTCGGGGGAAGAAAGCGCGGGAGTTTCTATTTTTTGTACGAAAAAAGGAAGTCTGGGGTTCAGGCTTCCTTGGATTTTCTTTTTTATGCGCGCCGCACTTCGAACTCTCACCACGAACGTTACTCCTACAGCCTACTCGGCCCAGGCACCCTCACGGCACACAGGAGATTCCACTTAGTGCTGCTGCATTCCTGCCCTGACACGGTTCATGGAGTCCTGTTGCGTAAGACCCAGACGTCAACGTCACTTATAGAAGGCAGCTTCGCAATGAAAGAGCCCTCGGATTGGCATCACCCCCGCTGTAGCGGATTGCGGGTACAGGGCACCGCTATCTCCCCGGCTGCGCATTGTTTAGTATACGGGATTTCGGAGGGGATGTCAAGGAATTTGTGAATTGAAATATTGGTATAGCACGAGTATAATTTATAGTAAGGCCAGAAAATAACGCAAAAATTCAGTACCGCAGAGTGTGAACGACTGCTTTTTTCATTATTTTCAAAATTTGCTATCGATAACTTTTTGAAAATGATATATTTTTTCTTATAGAAGGAGGGTGGACGAATGATACGAGTTACGGTCTGGAATGAGTTTCAGCATGAGCGAACACAGGAGAAAGTGAAAGAGATTTATCCGGACGGGATTCATGCCTGTATTGCAAAGTTTCTGGGACAAGAGGAGGAGCTTTCGGTTCGGACGGCTGTGTTTGACGAGAAGGAGCATGGGCTGACGGAAGAAGTGCTGGCAAATACCGATGTGCTGGTGTTCTGGAATCATATGCTGCAGGAGGAGTTCTCGGACGATGTGGCCGAGCGGGTTCGGCGTCATGTGCTAGCCGGAATGGGGCTGGTAGTTCTGCATTCAGGGCATTATTCCAAGATTATGCGGAAGCTTCTCGGAACAAGTATGACGCTTCGGTGGCGGCATGGGGATCGTGAGAGACTGTTCTGTACGTGTCCGACCCATCCGATCGCGCAGGGAATTCCGGCATGGGTGGATATTCCGGAGGAAGAGATGTACGGGGAGTTTTTTGATATTCCCAAACCGGATGATGTGGTATTTACGGGATGGTTTGCAGGCGGTGAGGTGTTCCGCAGCGGATGCACCTTTACACGTGGGCTGGGCAAAATTTTCTATTTTCAGCCGGGACACGAGGAATACCCCATTTACCATATGCCGGTGATTCAGAAGATTATCAAAAACGGGGTGCGCTGGTGCGTTCCTGTAGTACGAAGACCGGCACCACTGGATAATGCATGGGTGAATCCATCTACAGAGGAAGTGTATCTTTCTTCACACGAAAAATAGCAACTGCAGTTTACCGATATCTGTATCCCGTTTGATTTTTTCAAAACAGGGGTCTGATTTCACGATCAAAAATGTTCTGCAATACGCGGATGGAATCTGCGTACACATTGCATAAATCAGGAGGAAATGTTATATGAGAAAGCTTTCCGTTTTTTACGAACACATTCTACAGGCGTGTGAGCAATCCGGTAAGACGATTCCGGAAGTGCTCGCGTTCTGCAGGGATCAGGGAATTTCGGCTGTTGAGATGAACTACAGTCTGTTTGCATCAGAAAAAGAGGTCATTGCCCCGATGCTTTCCGATGCGGGGCTGGTGATCAGCTGTATGCATGAAACCTTTGATTTTTCCCATGATACGGATCTTGGCAGAGCACAGCAGATGCTCGATACTGCGGCATCGCAGCAGGTTTCGCGTGTCCTGTTTGTTGCAGGCGCGCTTGAAACTGCCGAAGCGGCAGAGCTTGCAGCCTGCAGCAGCACCTATGAGGCAACGAGTACTTTTATGGCCGAAAACAAATCGATTCAAAATATGGTACATGCGCTTTCCTCACTCGCCGAATATGCGGCTTTGCGTGGCGTTACGATTACCTTAGAGGACTTTGACGGTTTTTTACAGCCGTTTGCACGCACATATCCGCTGCTCTGGTTTATGGAGCACGTGCCGGGGCTGCGGTATACGCTTGATATCGGAAATTTTGCTTTCAGTGATGAGGATGTTTCGTATGCTGCCTGGCTTCTGAAGGATTATATTGTCCATGTTCACTGTAAGGATCGTGCCGAAAGCCCGCTCGTTCACGGACGTTTCTGCCGCGGCCTTGGCCAGACACCGGCCGGAACGGGATATCTGCCGATGGCAAAGCTTCTTACAGATTTAGAAGCGTGCGATTACGACGGTTATCTCGCCATCGAGCATTTCGATGCGCCGGATCAGTTATCGTTCATCGAACAGTCCGCAGCGTTTCTGCGCCAGTGGGTTTCCGAATAATTCCGCCTCTTTCATAAGCGCTCTGATTTTCGGAAAAATTCGTATTTCCGGGGAGAATTTCAGCAAAAAAATTATGTCGAAAAAATTCTTTACTATCTTTGGTTTTTTCGTATCTTTTCCTTGCTTTCCATGGAAAACATGGTAAACTAAATTTGAAGCTTTTTGAGAAGGCGTGATTCGAAAAGCAAATCTAAAACAAGAGGGTTTTAAAGTAATGGGAGAAATTATTATTCCGCAGGGTTACAAATCTGCATTAAACCTCCACGATACACAGGTGGCGATTAAAACAGTAAAGGATTATTTCCAGCACGAGCTGACACATCGTCTACATCTGCTCCGTGTAACAGCTCCGCTTTTTGTACAGCCGGAAACCGGCTTGAATGACAATCTGAATGGCGTAGAACACCCGGTTTCTTTTGAGTTAAAGGATCAGGGTACCAAGAAAACCGCTGAAATTGTTCAGTCTCTGGCAAAATGGAAACGGTACGCGCTTCACAAATACGGCTTCTCTGAGGGAGAAGGCATCTACACCGATATGAACGCCATCCGCCAGGACGAGGTGACCGACAACATTCACTCCGTTTACGTGGATCAGTGGGACTGGGAAAAAATCATGTCCCCGGAAGAACGCAATCTTGATTTCTTAAAGAGTACCGTAAAAGATATCTATGAGGCACTGAAAAACACGGAAAAACATATGGCAGACCAGTACGACTACATCGAAACCATTCTGCCGGATGAAATTTTCTTTATCACTTCCCAGGAACTTGAGGATCGCTATCCGGATCTGACTCCAAAGGAAAGAGAGTATACAATCACCAAAGAAAAAGGTGCTGTCTTTATTATGCAGATCGGCGGCGTGCTTGCTTCCGGAGAGCGTCAGGACGGACGTTCCCCGGACTACGACGACTGGTCCTTAAACGGCGATCTGATCGTTTATTATCCAGTGCTTGACATCGCCCTTGAGCTCTCCTCCATGGGTATCCGCGTCAACGCAGATGCTCTCCGCGCCCAGTTAAAGGAATGCGGATGCCAGTCCCGCGCGAAGCTTCCCTTCCAGAAATCCATTCTGAACGGCACTCTCCCGCAGACAATCGGCGGCGGTATCGGACAGTCCCGTATCTGTATGTTTTTCCTGCGCAAAGCGCACATCGGAGAGGTACAGTGCTCGGTATGGCCGATGGAGACACGAGAGGTGATGGATGTGATGAATATTCAGCTTCTGTAAGATTGGTTTCGAATAGACTATTACTGTAAAAGGGATACGTTTCCTGTCCGCCCGTTTTCAGGGTATGACAGAAACGTATCCCTTTTATATTTTCCTGCATTGCTGCTGCATTTCGTCCTTACATCAAATCTTTTTCTGTTTTTCGCGGTTTCAGAACCGTTCTTCCAAAAGCTCAAGCAGTTCCTCTCTCTGAAAGGATGCTGTCTTAATTTCATCACCGGAAAGGATCTCTTCCGCCAGCTCTTTTTCATCTGCTGAAGCTTGATGATTTTTTCCTCGATGGTTCCTTTTGCAATCAATTTGTATACCGTCACAACATTTTTCTGCCCAATACGATGTGCACGGTCTGTCGCCTGATTTTCAACAGCAACATTCCACCATGGATCGTAATGGATGACGATATCCGCGCCGGTCAGGTTCAGGCCGGTTCCACCTGCTTTCAGGGAAATACAGAATACAGACGTGTCATCCCGGTTGAACTGTTCCACCATTTGTGCACGCTGCTCTTTTTTCGTGCTTCCCTGCAGGACAAAGTAGCTGATGCTTTCTTCCTGCAGACGCGCGGTCAGGATCTCGATCATCGAAGTGAACTGGGAGAACAGCAGGATTTTGTGGCCGGATTCCACGGCACTCTGAATCAGCTCGATGCAGAGATCGAGTTTTGCCGAACCGCCTTCGTAATTTTCGTAAACAAGCGCAGGATCACAGCAGAGCTGACGCAGCCGCGTCAGTTCAGAGAGCACCTGGAACCTGGAATCGGCAAATTCTTCCTCTGTCTGGTTCTGCAGCATAAGCGCCAGCCGCTGGGCATGTGCATGATACAGCTCCTTCTGCTTCTGTTCCATGCAGGCAGCCATATTTTTCTCAATTTTATCCGGCAGATCCTTCAGCACTTCCTTCTTCAGACGGCGCAGAATAAACGGACGGATCATCTTTTGCAGACGTTCTAATCTTTCTTCGTCGCCGTTTCGCACAATCGGAAGTTCAAACTGCTCGCGGAATTTCTGATATCCATAGAGGAATCCCGGCATCAGATAATCAAAGATGCTCCATAGTTCACTTAACTGGTTTTCTACCGGTGTTCCGGTTAATGCCAGGCGGAACGATGCATGGATCGTTTTCACAGCTTTTGCTCCCTGCGTTGCGTGATTTTTGATGAACTGCGCCTCATCAATGATCTCGCAGAAGAACGGGAGATCCTGATACAGTTCGATATCGCGGCGGAGCAAATCGTACGAGGTAATCAAAATATCCTGCATACCGGCATTTTGGATCATCTCTTTCCTCTGTTCCTGTGTGCCGGCGACGAGTCTCGTCTGCAGCTCCGGAGCAAAGCGGGCACATTCGCTCTCCCAGTTATAGACGAGAGATGCCGGTGCAACGATCAAAGAACGACGATTTGCATCTTCGGGTGCTTCCTGCATTTCAGATAAGAGAAAGGCGATGGTCTGCAGCGTCTTTCCAAGTCCCATATCATCCGCCAGAATACCGCCAAAGCCGTTCTGGCATAAGGTTTTCAGCCACCAGAATCCTGTTTTCTGATATTCACGGAGCTGTGCCTGCAGATTGTCCGGAAGTTCAAAATCGTTCTCCTCTGCAGTTTTCATATTTCGGATCAGCATACGGAACTCGCGGTTTTTCTCAACCTGAAGATCATCCTGCTCTTTTAAACGGGTATCGAGGTAGAGTGCTCGGTATTTCGGAATTGTGATCTCGCCGCTCTTCAGCTTTGCCTCGGAGATCTGCAGATTTTCCCGCAGTTCCGAGAGAACGCGGATACCGTCCTCGTCCATATCCATAAATTCACCGGTCCTCAGGCGGTAAAATTTCTTTTTCCGGTCATATTTTGAAAGAATCTCTGCCAGTTCCTCCATACCAAAATTGCCCGGATTCAAATGAAGTTCCAGTACATTTTCTGCGAGGGATACACCGACAGAAACTTTCGGGGACGGGATGACACGGATCGCTTTTAACCGGTCAGAAACAAAAATTTCGCCCAGTTTCTGCAGATCTTCCATACCGCTGCTTAAAAACTCATACATCTCATCGGCTCCCTGGAGAAGCATCTGATGTTTCCGCGCATCATAGGCACTGAAACAAGATCGAACGAGCTGGTTTGCCGCCGCTTCTTTCCGTACATCACGGCCATGGGAAAGCTGATGGATATCGTTTGCATCTGCAAAAACATTGTATTTTTTCTCGCCATAGACAGCCAGAAGTTCGCAGGTAATCATATCATGCTGCGGCGCATCCAGATAAATCTGAAATTCCACCTGCGGCGGAAGATACTGCTGTAATTCCAGCTTTTCTTCTTTTTTTACCTTAAAATGTTCCTCCAACACCGGAAGAAGTCCCTGGCAGAAGGTCGGGATATCTTCTTTTGCAATTTCACAGACTCCGTCCGGACATCGCTCCATATATTCCAGGAAGTCGCAGACTTCTGCTATCTCTTCCCTTGGGACTCGGTAAATTGTATTTTTTTCTGAAAGAAAATACAAATATTTTCTGCCATAAAAAATGGGATCCGCGTACATCTGTACCTTTAGGCCATCTGCTTTCCGTAAAAGCTTCATTTCATACTGCGGCATCCCCTCCTGGCAGTGCCACAGTTTTTCTTCTCTCCAGTTCGTACGACAAAAGAACTCCTGGCTGCCAACAGCCTCAAAAAATTCATCCATATTCTGCACAGAAATCATCACATAACGGTCATCAAAACAGGACGCATAGCTGCCGGTACCTATCTGATAGCATGAGCCGCATTCCATGGTATATGCGCTCAGAAATTCTACCATCGGACGGCTTTCTTCTTCAAAAGCATCCATACAGTGCAAAAAAGAAAGCTGCGCACCGTAGCTGACCGTTTCCATATTTTTTACAGCTGCTGTCATTTTGGAAACACTTTTTAATACATACATCCTTTTGCTTCCGATTTTAAATTCTGCCCGAAAGGAATCGTCAAACTGGCTCTCCAGATGAATTTCCAGTTTAACCTGACCTGCTTTTGCTTTCGGCAGAAAAGCAACCTGATCCCGCATCACATAATGTGAAAGCAGTTCAGAAAAACCGGGGCTTGTCTCTGCTTTTGGTGTTGGTTTTACTACTTTTCTGACAATTTTATGTTCTCCCTGGAATTCTTCCATTCCTTTTTTCACGCCGACAGCACGAAGAAGCTGCTCCAGTTCCTGATGTTCTTCGTCATTTCTCACTTTTTCTTCCAGTTTTTTTCTCTCTTTTTTCCGCCATTCAAGATAGTACAGCAAAACAGCGACACAATGTTTGCACAATCCCCAGTACTGCTCATGTGCCGGACAATCACAATCATCTTCCATAATTTCAGACATTTCTTCATCTACAGAAACGCTGACACAATACATATTTTTTCCGCTTCCGTCTACGACAGCTGTAATTTTATGCAGTTGATATCCGAAAATATCTTTCATTTCCTGTACCTGAAAAGCATGCACTTTCTGTTCTTCATAAATCTTTTTCCACGGTTATATGATACGGAATTCGTCTCCTGTTTGATGTCCGCCTTTGTAATCATGCTGGTAAAATCCTTTCTGTTCTATCTTTTCCCATCATTCACAATTCGTATTTTACAGATTCTGGTTTTGATCACATCCGACAAGCTTCTCGGAAAGCTCTTTTAAAATATTTTCCTGATATCCCGCTTTTCCTGTTTTCCTTACCAGTTCCGCCGTTTCTCTTAATAACGGGTGCCAAATGTGTTCCAGCTTTTTTCTGCCATTTTCTCCAAATACTTCTTTTGAAAGACTGTTCCGGTAATCCTCTGGTGACATTCCAAAGAATTGGATTCTGTTTCCGAACCGCTGCCAGAGTCTGTCGGCAATTCCGATCCCATCCGGCTCAAGATCTCCACTGTAGTAAATGGGAATCCCACTCTGTACGATCAACGAAATCAGTTTTAATGCTGCATACCGCGGCTGTCCCGACGTACACAGCAGCGACACATACTTTCCCTGCACCTGTTCCATAAGATAGCTGAATACCATTTCGTTTTCCACAATGTATACACACGTTCCGACAGGCTGTACTTCTGTAATACCCTTCAGATTTTCCATGGTAAGCACATACGGTTCCCCGCATCGGCAAAAGGCTTCATATGCTGGATGCCATATCTCCTGTTTTTTCAAACGAATTCCAAACGCATGTACCATGGAAGAAATATTATCCGGCACAACTCCCACGCACTGCAGCAGTTCTCTCCATTGCATTCGGTACTGATAAATAAGAGGTTTCATCAATTGCCTCCAAGTAGTCCATCCTTTTTTCCTTTCTTATTCTCTTTTATTTCAACTAATAAAAATTATATCATATCCTGCTATATATGATAAGTTTCTTTTGGTTAAAAACAGAAAAACCCCGGCCGCCTTACGGCGCCGGGGTCTCTTACGTTTGAGCACAAGTATCTTTCGATACAATTATATTTTATTTCCCGCAGTGCTTTCCTCGATTTCGCTTCGCTCCATCTCGGTCGGGCTGTCGCCCTATAAATCTCCGACTAATGCCCTTGTGTGAGCAAGCTCCCACCGGTCATTACTCTCCGAATTTGCACTGCTCATAGATAACCGAAATTAGTCGATCAGAGTAGCAACACGGCCTGATCCAACGGTACGGCCACCCTCACGATACTTTAATCCCGTTTTATCTCATATTTTTTATGGTTTTCTCTCCAAAATACAGTGAAAAACAGCTGAATTGCACCACCTATTTTGATTTGCCTGATTTCTTGGCACCGTTTTGGCACCGGAGAATACTCAAACCGATTCTCTTCTGTAGATACTAGATACTTCTCTACCAACTTTATATTGCACCGGTAATTTTTAACTGTTATAATCGAAACATGGGTGCTACCATAACGGTAGGCGGTTAGTCCTTCTCCAGAGGGACTGTGACCCTCTGATTACATAGAAACCTGTAAAGGAATCCAGTGGAAAGGAGGGCTAAGCCAATGAGTATTGTGGACTTCATAGCAGTAGTGAGCTTCGGCTTAACCTGCTTTAGTATCGGATATACATTAGGCAAAGATAATCATAAACCACAAAAATAACCGCCCCAGCCTGCAAACTGAACGGTTATTTTTGTAATCAATAAGTATGTGGACTAACCGTCTATCGGTAGCACTCTTTTTCTATAATCATATTAGCACGCATCTGTGGAAATGTCAAAAATTTTCTTCTTTCTCAACTACATCTATTTCCATACATTTTTACAACCTATTTCAAGTGTTCCTCAAAAATTGATTCGAGTTCCTTATTCCCCCTCAAGAATTCATACTCTTTCTTATTTTCAATTTCCGAATACAATTCACGAACAAAATTTTTTCCAAGTCCCGAAAAAGCTTTTCCCTGTGCAGTATCTTCATACCTGTAATACAAAGGGGATTGTGTCATATTCCAAGGCTTCTGTGATTCACTTAATAATCGCTTAATTAACTGGATACATTTTTCTACATCTTTTCGATATCCAGCAATCAGCAGATATGGAACTGTGTTGCCATAATTCCATAGTCCAAACAATGATATCATGTGATCTGTAATCTCAGCAATTTTCTCTGCTTTATCATGATTTCCTGTCTCTTCTTCCATTTCTATTAACTTATACAAGTAGCTTTGGATATTGATAACTGCCTGTAGCAATTTCCCTTCTAAGAATAATGCAGCAGTATCTGTTCCTTCCTGATGTGCTAATACACTTGTTTTCATAATCGTTGCATCAATTACAGTATCAGGAATTTTTTTCAAAAGGGCATTTGCTTCTTCATATTTCTCCATTTGGACATATTTTGTTGCAAGTATAAAAACGCTTGAATTTCTCACTCTTTCATCCTGACTATCTGCTGTTCGTTCCAGCCACTCAATAATAGCTGTATTATATTCCATTCGTTCTTCGTCATTAAGATCTGACAAAGTCAAAGATCCGTTCAGAACGGTTGCGATCGTATATATTAATAAGTCGCAATGAGGATACTCCTGTATTTTACGAGATGCCATCTCGAAAGCCTCTGTAAAGCTGTCCAATGAAACTTCCGAAAGTCCATTCACAAATTGTCCAATCTCTTTTTCGGTCAATTCTTCACGAAACGAAAACAATTCATTCATATCAATTTTCAATAATCGTGCCAAAGCTGGAAGTAATGAGATATCCGGATATGTATTTCCCTTTTCCCATTTATTTACCGCAGGAGTAGAAACACCCAGATAATTTGCCACCTGTTCTTGTGTTAATCCCGCAGTTTTTCGATAGTTTTTTATCTGCTCACCAATACGCATTGTTCACACCTCCTGTCCTTATTTCCATTATAGCGTTCCCAATACATGTTTACAATTGAGCCTTTGTTTACTTATTACTTTGTTTTTTAACTTTCAATTAATTTTCTCCAATATTTATATCATCAACAACAAACTGTCCACAAGTTGAAGAACGGGCAACTAACTATCAAACGACAATGTATTACATAGTATCAACTAACCTTACTATTCTGCATCACCACTCCTTCATCTTCGCTTCATGCCTATTTTTCATAATTTGCAACTGGTATATAATAACAGGAATTAGAAAAAATCACAGCAACTATGCCTAAAATAACAGACTGATTTACAGTAGCAAATGCTGCGAGCATAAGCATTAATAAAAGCCAGGGATTTCGCAAATTACTGTAATAATTTGCCCTATCTTCATAGGACGTATGAAGTTCAAAAGGTTTTCCATCATTTTCTTTTTCTACAATCAGCAATTCCCTGTTAAATGTTGTAGTGTTTGTTGCAATACGGCCGCCAATTTCAGCCCACGGACGCCAGCGAACTTTGCCAACAGAATAATTAAGATTGATATTTTTATAGAATACGGAATATCCCATTTCTTCCAAGAAATCATGGTAATCTTCAGCATTAGCTTTTGATTTTTGTCCTATAAACTCCACGCAATATTGAACTTGACCTGGCTTACATTTTTCAAATTCATAGAGTAATTTCCCCGTTCGAATAAGGCGATAGCTTTTTCAGCCATCTTATTCAGCCAGTTTTTCTGTACCGTCAATAGCCCACCAAAAAAACGATAACACTTTTTACTCATAGTGTACCTCCTACAATTCCGCTTGCAATGCCTACAAGTTCACGAAGTCTGATAAGTTCTTTTTCAGCTATCTCCTTTCCTTTTACAGTGATAAGATACTCTTTTTTTCTACCTTCACTATCTCCGAAAAGCTCAATCCATCCCTTTTCCTGCATTGAATTTAATGCACCATATAAAGTGCCTGCTCCCAATGAAAGCCGCCCACCTGTTTTTTCTTCAATGAACTGCATGACAGCATATCCGTGTTTAGGTGAATAGAGTGAAAGCAAAATATAGAATGTCACTTCTGTGAGTGCACCACTTTTCACATTATCCCTCATAGCATCCCCTCCTTATTACGGTTACTGTAATAACTATATCAGTAACCGTAATAAAATCAAGAGATGTGAAATAAATCTTAATAAGCCGGATAGTATTATACTTTTCCTGTTCAGTCCTTTACAACCAATACTTATATATACAGAAAAACCCCAGAAACACAAGGTTTCTGGGGTATCTTACGTTTGGACACAACGTTATCTTACGATAACAAATCTATATTCAGATTGTATTACTCGATGATTGTAGCAACACGTCCTGATCCTACAGTACGTCCACCTTCACGGATGTTGACTGCTGCATTCACATCCCGGTCCATCCTATTTCCACATTCGCAAACATACATTCTGTCCGACAATGCCAGTTCCTTTTTCTTATGTCCGCATACACTGCAGATCTTGCTGGATGCAAAATAACGGTCTACTTTTATAAGATGTTTTCCGCATTCTTCCAGCTTGTATCCCAGCATGAACAGAAACTGCCCGTACCCGTTATCCTGCACACCTTTCCCAAGGTGCAGCCCTCCGGACATTCCCTTCAGATTCAGATCTTCCACACATACTGCATCATATCTTTCCGCAAGCTCCCTACCGAGCTTATGCTGGAAATCTTTTCTCTGGTTCTTTATCTTTTCATGACATAAAGCTACCCTTTTTTTCTGTTTCTGATAGTTCCGGCTTCCTTTTTCACAGTGGGAGAGCTTTCTCTGTTCTCTTGCAAGTTTTTTCTCTGCTTTTCTGTAAAACATAGGGTACCCGGCTCTTTCTCCTGTAGAAAATACACACATTCCCTGCATGGCAAAATCGATCCCAAGAAATCTCTCTGCCGGTCTTTTTTCTACTGTTTGGTTTTCACAGCAGAACAAAAGGCTGGCTAAATATTTCCCGGATGGCTCACGGCTCACAGTTACAGACTTCAGTTTCCAGTCTGATGGAATCTGACGGTGAAGTTTTATCCTTATGACGGACATCTTTGGAAGCTTCAGATGGGTATCCTGCAAAAGGATATTTCCGTTTAGTGCATTGGTCGTATATGAATTTCTTGCATGCTTCTTTGATTTATAACGTGGAAATCCGCAGGCTGGTTCCCGAAAAACTTCCGGAACGCACTTTCCAGATGCAGCTGCGCATTCGCCAGGGCAAGGGAATCCACCTCTTTCAGCCATGGATATTCCTTTTTATATCCGGCCGGTGTGTTCCGGAGCATCTTTTTTTCTTTCTGGTAATAGCTGATCTTATCTGCAAGCATCTGGTTATAGATAAAGCGGCTGCAGCCGATTGTTTGCTCTATCTGAACTCTCTGCTCTTTATTTGGATAGATCCTTATTTTTACGGCGCGGTTCATTCTTCTCACCCTGGCTTTCTATATACTGCCGTATCGTTTCAATCGTTGCTCCGCCTGCACTGAGCAGACAGAAGATCTGACTCCAGAATGCATCTTTCATGGTCTAACTCCATTATATTTATCATCCTTTTTCTTATATCGACGGATATGTATTTATGAACTAATTGTTCTTTTTCAGTATACTACATCAGGGAAGAGAGAACAAGTGTTTCTTTTATACTATAGAGATTTTTTTGAGCAGATATGCTCAGATGTGCAATTCATCTCCCCACCTGAAGAGGTGGGAGAATTCTTGCTACATTTGTTAAAGAAAACCATGCCTTATTGTAGTTTTCCCACCTCAGGGCAAGCGCCGTCTTATCAAAGAGCCAGATCGCATTCTTTTCATAAAGCTGTAACTTCTAACCACTGTGATTCCTTTTCTATGACTACCTTCCGGATCTGATCATCATAAGCAGACCAGGGCTGCATCATTTTCTCTTTCAACTCATAACACTCTACAGTATTTCCATTTCCGGATATCGTTAATGTTCCCTGCGAATCTAACGTTCAGATTGCTATTCACTCCGTTCTCAGTAA